>OBVI01000035.1_pt1 | contig 131944 bp, 110 predicted proteins | sample 1476021 | NCBI WGS metagenome assembly OBVI01 (sample SAMEA2579981, study PRJEB22360) | human gut metagenome
CCCTTTCCGCCTTACTCTTTGCTTCTTTCTTCTTTTGACGGTGCTCCCTGATAGCCTGATTTTCCGCATCAAGTACTTTCCACCGATAGCGTATTCTTAACTGGTCTACAGCTTCAGACATGAGCTGCTGTACATGAAAACGGTCATTGATCAGCTTTGCGGCAGGAAACACCTTTCTGACCGTCAGCATCATGGCTGAAGATAAATCTGTAGTGACAGTCTTGACAGACAGCCGTTTCCGGTGCGGAAGCCTGCGCAAGATTCCGCTTACCGCATCTGTGGCCACTCCACGAACCATTGCAACTAAAGCCCCCTTACGGCCTTTGGCTGCTTTATTGGTCAGAATCGTATAAACATCTCCATTGCTCAGGCAAGTTTCATCCAAAGAAAGGTTTTCTCCAATGTTTTCAGGATAAAGGAGGTAGTCATGCGCATGTTCGAGCTGGTCCCAGTTCCGGTAATCACTGATTTTCTCCTTGTATTGTTTACGAAGAGTCTGTCCTTTTACGCCATAACGTTCCGCAAGCACACAGATGCTCACAGGAGTAGATTCAATCTCCTTCTTTTAAAAAAGAAACGAACTCAGAATTGAGCCGTGTACCGTCAAATTCGGATAAATCCCAGTCATAGCTGAAGATTTCATTGGAAGACTTGTCAAGCCATTTACGTTTACGGACATGGAGATAAGTGGCGCGACCACGAATAGGGTAGTCTTGGATTATACGGTACTCACCAAAACCATAGGATATGATATCCGGGTTGGTCTTATCTTCTTTTAGCTGAACTTTTTTTTCATCAAGATAAATATCAAAACGGTCAGCACTCTTGTCGAAATTGACAATATCAAAGTTGTCTATAAGCACATCCGGAAGGATGGCACGAAGGAGTCGTTCGGGTTTCATGAAACAAAGGTAAGCAAAGATAGCTAATTTTAAAACTTACCAACCAGAAATTTCCGCTGAGCCGGAATTTCCTATGGAGCACACAGAATGATTAGTAAGGCTTTATTTGAGCAAATCCCGGATGATGATTGGCGCAAAGAAACTTGGATTGCTCCTGAAGATGCCGGAAAGGCTCCTGGTACCAAGTATCATACCTTGTTCACCGATGAGAATTTTAAAAAAGTGCCTGCATATGTTCATTTAAAATTCAAGCTGAAAGAAGGCAATATGATTGACGCCAATGTAGGTGCACCGATAGATAATCTTTTAATGCGTGTTGAAGAAATGTATTTTATTGAGGCTGAGGCAATAGCCGCTAGTCAGGGGGGTAAGCGCTGGAATTTCTGCTTTGGAGAATTTTATGAAAACTTATCGTTACAGTTCCTACCAATGTACGGCATCTGCTATGGAAGATTTTCGTAAGGAATTGATTTTGCAAAAAAAGAATAGAGTTTTGGGGAGAGGGTATTATTTATTGGGATTATAAGCGTTTGGAATTGTCTGTTACTCGAGGGTATTCAGGTACTAATTCTCCGGTGGGGTATCGTATGAACTCTAAGGAAGGATATTGCTGTCCATGGTTCAATTTATTTTTTAGTAAATTTGAATCAATCAATCTATTATTTTGAATCCAGATCCTTCGGCTATAGTGGAGGACTGGACAGAATAATAAATTGTTAATTTTAAAAGATTAGTTTATGGTTTAGCATTGTGAATGTTTGGATAGACGTTTATCTTGTTCCTTTCTCTGCCGAAGTATAGCTTCGGCAGAGTTTTTCGGAGAGGAAGGTTATGGTGTGATATTGCTGTTTGCGGTATAATTTCTTATAAAAACAGGTCTAATCATTGTAATAACTATTCAGTCTGTTGGTTTGTGATATCTTTTTCCGATATTTGTATAATCGAAAAAGATAAATACGATGTTGAAACAGATTCTTTTTATATGGTTGTGTTTTTCTGCCTTGACTTTGTTTGGTCAGAGTTTGATTGATATTAAATATTATTCTGTTCAAGACGGACTGTCGCAGAAAAATATTCAGAATCTGATTCAGGATGACAATGGTTATATATGGATGTCTACTTGGAATGGGTTAGAGCGTTTTGACGGATATTCTTTTACTAACTATAAAACCTATCCTGGAAGTAAAGTACGTATAGCGAATCATCGTTTCACCAAGATTGAAAAAAGTTCGTTGAATAACATCTGGTGCCAGACGTATGATAAACATTGCTATTTATTTAATACCCGTACCTATCAATATGAAGATCCGTTCCTTTTCAATAAAAGTCTGGTAAATTCAGTTGAGAAGCTTTATGTATTGCGTAAAGGAATAACGTGGGCAGTAGGTACGCAAAACGAGTTGTTCCGTATGGATGAAAATAAATTCCCAGATATGGAATCTGTACAGTTATATACCGGAAAAACAGAAAATAGTATAGGAGACAGCATTTATACTATTATACAGGATAAAGATGGAGATGAATGGATTCTGACAAATAAGGGAACTACTATTGTGGGGAAGAAGAGTATAGCGAATCTTATGCCTTTTAAATTCATGGTGGAGAATGCAGATGATATTTATCTTGCTACTTCAAAAGGATTTTTTGCCCGCTATGATTATCAGAATCAGAATGTTGTACCGTGTGTTCCTGATGAATCCATGTTCGAGATTATTGGATTGAAGTCCCTGTCTGATCATAAAATAGCTATCCTGCAAAAAAAAGGTATTCGATTTTATGATCCGAAAATTGGTAAATTCACTTTTTATGAAATTCCTATAGAGATTAATCCTGATATTTATCAAGATAAGCAAGGAAATATTTGGATGTTGGGAGTGACTGACGGAGTGATTCGTTTGGATTATCAAAATGAGGACATGGATTTGTTGAGTTATCCTAGATGTAAGGAAATTCCATTTACAGCTCCTTGCACTTTTATTCATGAAGATGAATATGGATGTATTTGGATAAATCCTGCAGGTGGTGAGTTCTGTTTTTATAATCCGGTAACTCGGAAGTTGGAACAGGCTTATATTTATGATGATATGGGAGAACGTAAGTTAGTTTCACTCCAAGCTTTTAGTTATATGATTGATCAACATCATAATTTATGGTATAACCATGACGGTTTTGGGTATATATCGTTTCATCAGAAAAATATTGATTATATAACAAATACTCCTAAGGGAATGGCACGTGCCTTGACTGAGGATCATCAAAAACGCCTTTGGATTGGATGGAAGCGTAATCATAAAAGACAACCGGGAAATCTTTGTCTTTATGATTCATTAGGACAATGGATTGGCAATATTTCGAGAGATGGAAAGTTATTAGCTGATCATTCAGCTGCTTTTAACGTTGATGTATATTGTATTTATGAAGATAGAGAACAGAATATATGGCTGGGAACAAAGGAGGATGGACTTTTTTTGCTTACTCCGAAAAATGAGAATAATTATGAAGTTACACAATATATACCTCGTGAAGATGATCCTTATAGCATTTCTTCAAACTCTGTATATTCTATTCTGCAAGATTCAAAAGGGCGAATGTGGATAGGAACTTGGGGAGGTGGCATTAATTTGATTGACCATTCTTCGGAAAATGGTCATATACGTTTTATTCATTCAGGGAATATTCTTAATAATTATCCTATTCATGTATGTGAGAAAGTTCGTTGTCTGTATGAGGCTGAAAATGGAGTTGTCCTGATTGGAACTACGGGGGGATTGCTAGCTTGTCCTTCAGAATTTATGAAACCGGAAGCTATCAGATTCTATCACAATATTTGTGAGGAACGATATTCCAGTCTAAGCAATAATGATGTGCTTAATATTACCCAAACCCGTAGGGGAAAGCTTATAGTAACAACGCAAAGTGGAGGGATAAATATTCTAGAGGGACATGGTGATTTGTCTGAAAAGTTAATTTTTGAGCATTACAATGCAACGATAGGGCAAGTTTCTGATTTGACTCTTTCTACTATTGAGGATAAGGAAGGAAATATATGGGTTGTTTCAGAGAATAAAATATCAAAATACGATGCAGAAATGAATTTGTTGGGTGAGCTTAGTGATCAAATATTGATGGCTGAAACCAAGCCGGTTCTGCTATCTTCCGGTAAATTGTTTTTAGGGTCACTATATGGTGCGTTATGTATTACTCCTGATGAACTGCATAAAAGTGATTTTGTTCCTCCTATTGTTTTTTCTCATCTTGATATTTATTTGAACAATACCTCTCGTCGTCAGGATATATATAATCATCGTGAGGTCCAGTATTTACAGGCTGACGAGCGCAATTTTATTATCACCTTTGCCGCTTTGGATTATGTTAATTCTCCGGCTATTAAATATGCATATCGAATCAAGGGGCTGAATGACCAGTGGATAGACCTTGGAAATAACCGTTCTGCCAGTTTGGTGAATATACCTGCTGGTGATTATTTGTTTCAGGTCAAATCGACTAATGCTGATGGAGTATGGGTGGATAATGTAACTTCTTTATCTATACATATTGCTCCTGTATTCGGTGAGACTATTTGGGCGATACTACTCTATACCATCATAGCAGTGGGGATTATGTTGGTAGTGGTTTACATAGTGATACGTATCACTAATCTGCAACGCAGAGTGGATTTTGAACAACAAATTTCCAACTTGAAGCTGCGTTTTTTCACTGATATATCTCATGAACTTCGTACACCGTTGACGCTTATAACCAGTCCTATTGACGAAGTCATCAGCAATGAGAAATTATCTGATGTTGGCATGGAGAATATGCAAGTGGCCAAAAGAAATGCGGACAGGATGCTGCGGCTTATCAATCAAATATTGGATTTTCGCAAGATACAGAATGATAAAATGAAAGTGTTGGTGGAGCAAGTAGATGTAATCCCTTTGATTTTAAAAATCTACGGTAATTTTGTTCCTATGGCTCATACGCACCGTATTGATTTCAGGTTGATTTGTCCTCTTGATACTTTTGTTATGTATACGGATGTGGACAAATTGGAAAAGATTCTTTTTAATTTATTGTCCAATGCCTTTAAATATACTCCCGATGAGAAAAGTATCTTCTTGTCTGTTACTTGTGAGAAACAGATTTTATGTTTGCAAGTAAAGGATGAGGGCAGGGGAATTAATGCTCAAAAGCTCAACCGTTTGTTTACCCGTTTTGATACGTTAGATGAGGCTAATCCTAATATGTCTACCGGTATAGGACTTTCATTAGTTAAAGAATTATTGAATCTGCTTCATGGTACAATCAGAGTAGACAGTAAATTGGGTGAGGGTAGCAGTTTCTTTGTTAGGTTGCCGGGGAGTCGCGATACGTTTGATGCCGATGCCAATGCCGAATTTATTCTGGCCGATGGTGAAAATTCCGGTTCGAAAACAGTGGTACCTGATAATCTTATAGAAGAGGAGGAAGATAAGGAAACACGGATTCTTATTATTGAGGATAATGAGGAACTTCGTCATTTTATCTGTGGCGTACTCGCCAGGGAGTATGTGGTTTTTGAAGCGGGTAACGGTCGTCAAGGACTTGAAATGACTTTGAGTGAATTGCCTGATATTGTGATCAGTGACATTATGATGCCTGAAATGGATGGAATAGAGTATCTGAAACAAGTGAAAGGGAATAGTGATATCTGTCATATTCCTATCATTCTGCTATCTGCCAAGTCTTCGTTGAATGATCAGATTCAGGGATTGGAATATGGAGCAGATGAATATATAACAAAACCTTTCAGTTCTGCTTATTTGAAGGCTAGGGTAGATTCTTTGCTCAAACAAAGGCAAATGTTGTATGATTATTATACTTCAAAAATGAGAGAAGAGAAGGATGCTTCTTTTATGGAACAACTTGCTCCTTCTACTCCCCAAGTTACTCATTTCGATGATGATTTCATCTGTAATATCCTTCAGAGTGTGGAAGAAAACATTCAGAATTCCGAATTTAGAATTGATGATCTGGCCGAGGCCATGAGTATGAGCCGGACTGTATTCTATCGGAAAGTGAAATCTCTGATGGGAGTTTCTCCCGTAGATTTTGTCAAGACGATGCGGATAAAACGGGCAGTCCAGCTTTTGGAACAGGATGAATTAACTGTATCTGAAGTAGGATATATGAGTGGATTCACTACTCCGCAATATTTCAGTAGAGTGTTCAAAGAAGCGATGGGATGTACACCAAAAGAGTATAAATTAAAACATAAACCGATTGGTGGGCAAAATGTGTAACTAATAGCCTAAATACTGCAACTTCCACACAGGTATCCTATTTTATATTTGCATAGAATTATAAACATAATACAATACTATGCAGACAAGAACCGTTCAAATTTTGGCATCTTTGTTGTTTTTGACAACAGCCATATCTTCATGCGATAAAAAAGAAGTGTCTTCCTGGGATAAGATGGTAGAGGTTAACAATCAAATTGTATCTCCCGTCTTTCCTGATAGGACTTTTGTGATTACTGATTATCACGATGTGAAAGACACGCTTTATACAAATGCCATCAATCAGGCCATAGCCATTTGTTCTGAACAGGGAGGTGGAAAAGTGGTTATTCCCAATGGAGAATTTTTCACAGCCTCCATTCGTTTGAAATCCAATGTAAATCTCCATTTATCTGATAGTACGATTTTGAAGTTTACTACAGATCCTTTTCTTTTTGATACTGTACAGACCCGTATAGAAGGAATAGATTGTTACAATATCTCTCCGTTGATTTATGCCTATGGAGAAAGTAATATTGCCATCACTGGTAATGGGGTGATGGATGGTCAGGCTGATAGAAGTAATTGGTTCAGCGAAAGCAGAATTCGTGGCATTGTACAGGAAGATGGTAAAAAAATAAATGAGAAAACTTTATTGTATGAAATGAAAGAGGATTCTATTCCTTTTAAAGAACGGGTCTTTATGAGAGAGAATGGCATGCGCCCTCAGTTTATTAATCTCTACAAATGTAAGAATATTCTATTGGAAGGATTTACTATCAACCGTTCGCCGTTTTGGCTCATTCATCCGTTGTTGTCCGAGAATATCACTGTCAGAAAAGTAAAGATGCAGAGTCATGGTTATAATAATGATGGTTGTGATCCGGAATCATGTAGGAATGTGTTGATTGAGGATTGTGATTTTGACACAGGCGATGATTGTATCGCCATCAAATCGGGACGTGATGAAGATGGCCGTTACTGGAATATTCCCAGTGAGAATATTATAGTTCGTCATTGCAGAATGAAGGATGGTCATGCTGGAGTAGCTATTGGCAGTGAGGTGACTGGAGGATGCCGTAACGTGTGGGTGGAAAATTGTACCATGGACAGTCCTGAACTCGACCGTATTATCCGTATAAAATCAAATGCGATACGAGGAGGTGAAGTAGAAAACATATTTGTCCGGAATATAAGGGTAGGTGAGTGTAAGGAGTCTATTTTAGGCTTTGAATTGAAATACTGGCATGTGGATGACGGACCGTATCTTCCTTATTTTCATAATATTCATTTGGAAAATGTCACAAGTAAGAAAAGTCAGTATGTTTTGCATCTGGATGGTTTTGAAGATAAAATACGGGCACGAGATATTTTTATAAAGGATTGTACTTTTGATGGAGTGATGAAACCTGAGATTAATAAAGTAATTGGTGTTGAAAACATTCATTTTGAGAATGTAACAGTAAATGGACAGGATTTTAAAGGATTATAAAGTGATGGACAGATTCGCATTTTTATTAAGCTTTCTTTTGGGAGCATTGATGACGGTCACTCTTCAGGCTCAGAAAATAATTCCTTTGTGGCAGAATAATATGCCCAATAGTAAAGGTATAGCTCTTAAAGACTCTGTAGCCAGGGAACGTGTGGTGCAAGTCGGGACTCCCACAATTCATGTTTATGAACCGTCAAAAGCTGAGCGTACTGGTACGGCGGTACTGATCATTCCCGGTGGCGGATATGTGAAATTGGCGCATGAAATCAGTGGTATTGCATTGGCTAAATGGTATAATACTTTGGGAGTAACGGCTTTTGTTCTGATGCATCGTTTTCCACAATCGCCGGATGTAATAGAATCTTATAAAGCTCCTTTGCAGGATGGACAACGTGCTCTTCGCTATATACGTGCCCATGCGGAGGAATATGGAATAGATATTCATAAAGTGGGCGTGATGGGTTGTTCTGCCGGTGGCCATTTGGCTGCTTCATTGTGTGCTATTGATGAAGACTGGGCTAAAGTGGGCGATACGTTGGATGCGTATAGTTGTAAACCCTCTTTTGCTGTATTGATATCTCCGGTTATTTCTATGGATGACGCTATTGTTCATGAAGGTAGCCGGACAAATCTGTTGGGAAAGCGGGAACAGGATATTACTCTCAGGAATTTGTTTTCTTTGGAGAAACAAGTGAATGGTAACACGGCACCGGCTATTTTGTTTCATGCTTCTAATGATAAGGCTGTCTCTCCTTTGAACAGCATAGCCTATTATACTGCCTTATATAATGCAGGAATAGAGAAATCCTCGTTGCATCTGTTCCCTACCGGTGGGCATGCCATTTCCTTGCGTGCCCAAAGGGGAAGCACGGTAATGTGGCCGGAACTGGCCGAAGCTTGGTTGATAGAAAACAGATTTCTTTCTCCATTATAAAAGTCGATACCATTTATTCATTAATTTAATTATAGAATGACACATAAATTATTAAAAAGAGCACTTGTAGTTTTGCTATCTGTAGTCAGCATCAGTATAGATGCTCAGGAAAAGCCTGTATTGTGGTATGATAAGCCTGCTCAATATTGGGAAGAGGCACTACCTTTGGGAAATGGACGTTTAGGAGCCATGGTATATGGCAATCCTGCGGCCGAAGAGATTCAACTGAACGAGGAGACAGTTTCGGCAGGTTCTCCTTACAAAAATTATAATCCTGAGGCTAAAGGAGCATTGGCGACCATCCGTCAGTTAATTTTTGCTGGTAGATATCCTGAAGCTCAAGAGTTGGCAGGTGAAAAAATCCTCTCCAAGAACGGTTTTGGAATGCCTTATCAGACAGTGGGTAGTTTGCGATTGGACTTTCCCGGTCATGAAAACTATATCAATTTCCGTCGTGAATTGGATTTGGAAAAAGCTGTAGCCACGACTGCTTATACTGTAAATGGAGTAGATTATAAGCGTGAAGTCTTTACTTCTTTTGTCGATCAGCTGGTCATTGTACGCCTTACTGCTTCTCAACCGGGAAAGCTTACTTTTTCCGCTTCCCTGACTTGTCCTCAGAAGGTGGATGTTACCGTTTCTGGAAAAAATGCCTTGATTTTGGAAGGTACAACCAAAGGAGACGATTTCACAAAAGGTGCGATTCGTTTCCGTGCAGATTTGAAGTTGGATTTACAGAGTGGAAAGAGTGTGGCAGGAGATACATTATTATCTGTGACTAATGCTAATAGTGCTACTATTTATATCGCCATGGCTACTAACTTTGTGAATTATAAGGATATATCTGGAAATCCATCCGAGCGTAATAAGATATCCATGAAGAATGCCGGAAAGAATTATGCCCGAGCTTTACAGGCTCATATCAATGTATATCAAAAATACTATAACCGTGTATCTTTGAATTTGGGACGTACTTCGCAGGCTGATAAACCTACAGATGTCCGGGTTAAAGAATTCGCTACTTCCAATGACCCTCATTTAGTCGCTCTTTATTTTCAGTTTGGTCGTTATTTGCTTATTTCCAGTTCTCAGCCGGGAGGGCAACCTGCTAATTTACAAGGTATTTGGAATCAGAAACTGAATCCTGCTTGGAAATGTCGTTATACCACCAATATCAATGCGGAAATGAATTATTGGCCTGCCGAAGTTACCAATTTGCGCGAGATGCATGAGCCTTTCCTGCAAATGGTGAAAGAATTGTATGAGAATGGTCAGGAGGCTTCCCGAGAGATGTATGGTTGTCGGGGATGGGTATTGCATCACAATACGGATTTATGGCGTATGAATGGTGCTGTAGATAGGGCCTATTGTGGGCCGTGGCCTACCTGTAATGCATGGTTATGCCAGCATTTGTGGGATCGTTACCTCTATTCGGGTGATAAGGAATACTTGGCTTCTGTGTATCCTATTCTGAGGAGTGCTTCAGAGTTCTTTGTTGATTTTTTAGTAAGAGATCCTAATACCGGTTATCTGGTTGTCACTCCTAGTAATTCCCCGGAGAATTCGCCTAGTATTTGGAGAGGGAAAGCCAATTTGTTTGCAGGTATCACGATGGACAATCAGTTGGTATCCGATTTATTTTCAAACACTCGGGCTGCAGCACAGGTTTTGAACTTGGACAAGCAGTTCTGTGATACTATTCTGTCATTAAAAAGACAACTTCCTCCCATGCAGGTAGGGCAATACGGACAGTTGCAAGAGTGGTTCGAAGACTGGGATAACCCTAATGATCATCACCGTCATATCTCTCACTTATGGGGATTTTTCCCTGGTTATCAAATTTCGCCTTATTCGTCACCTGTGCTCTTTGAGGCTGCCCGAAATACATTGATACAGCGTGGTGATCCTTCTACTGGTTGGTCCATGGGATGGAAAGTTTGTTTTTGGGCAAGATGTTTGGATGGAAATCATGCATTTAAGTTGATTACCAATCAGTTGAATCTTGTTTCTCCCGAAGTGCAGAAAGGTCAGGGAGGAGGTACTTATCCAAATTTGTTCGATGCTCATCCGCCTTTCCAGATTGATGGAAATTTTGGTTGCACAGCCGGGATTGCTGAAATGTTGATGCAGAGTCATGATGGGGCTGTTCATTTACTTCCTGCTTTACCTGATACTTGGAAAGATGGAGAGATTAGGGGGCTTCGTGCACGTGGTGGTTTTGAAATTGTTTCTCTGAGATGGAAGGATGGCAAGATAGAATCGGCAGTTATCAAATCTACTATCGGTGGTAATCTTCGCTTGCGCGTGCACAATGCTTTAATGGTGGATGGTATGACACTGGTTAAAGCTAAAGAGGATAATCCTAATCCTTTGTTTGGAAAGCAGGAAATCAGTCGTCCGCTTATTAGTGAGAAAGCTCCATTGAAGGGAGTGGAACTGAAAGATTCCTATTTATATGATGTACCCACTGAAGCGGGACAAACTTATATTTTCACTCAATTATAATCGTTGTATAAACATGAAAAAAATAGTATTTAGTCTTTTAATGCTTGTGCCTTTCGGACTTGTTTCCTGTTTTTCTGGAGCATCAGAATCTTCAACTGAAGAAATTGAAACACAGAAAATGCAACAACAAGTAGATTCACTTTATAAGAAAATGTCTCAAGCTGAACGAGTTGCTCAGTTGTATGGTATCCGTTCCTCAGAGGTGGTGGAGAATGGAAAATTGTCTTTACAGAAATGTAGAGAAAAAATTCCTAATGGAATAGGACATGTATGTCAATATGCTTGTGCATTAGATTTAGGACCGAATGAATTGCGTGATTTTGTACGCGATTCTCAGAATTATCTTATAAATGAAACTCCGTTGGGTGTACCAGCTATATTCTATGAGGAGGCTATTATTGGATTGGCAGCTAAAGGAACAACTGTTTATCCTCAACAATTAGGGGTCGCTTGTTCTTGGAATCCTGAACTGGCTACAGTTAACACAGAACAGACGGCAGAAGTCATGCGCTCTGTTGGTGCTACGCTTGCTTTATCACCCATGGTCGATCTTATACGTACCGCGTATTGGCCTCGTATAGAAGAATCTTATGGGGAAGATGGCTATCTCAGTCCAGCTATGGGGGTAGCTTTTATAGAAGGTTTGCAAAAGAATGGGTTGAAGGATGGTGTTGCAGCTTGTACTAAGCATTTTTGGGGATATGGTGGAGGTTCTTCATTGACATGGAAAGAAATTTTTGAAGAAGTACTTATGCTACATGAAGCTATGATACGATTGGCGGATTGTAAAGTCTTGATGATATCTTATGGTCGTTTTCGTAGTGAACAGGCTGTATCTAGTGATACTCTTTTGAATAAAATATTGCGTGGATATTTAGAATTTGACGGCTTGGTAGTGGGTGATTATGGTGCTGTGGAACATTCCAGTCAGAAAGGTAATCCTGAAATCCTAAAACAAAGGGCTATTGAGGCTCTTGTAGCAGGTAATGACATTGAACTTCCTTCGAATAATTGTTATAAATTTTTGTCCGAGTTAATAAAAGATGGTTTAATTGATGAGCAATATTTTGAAAAGGCGGTGAAACGTTCATTAATGTTGAAGGCACGTTTAGGATTGTTGTCAACGGATCGGAAACTTTATGCAAATGGAGATTTGGATTTAGATTGTCCTCAATATCGTAAAACATCTTATGATTTGGCTTGTCAATCTATTGTTTTATTGAAGAATAATGGGGTGTTGCCCCTTTCTGGCAAGCATAAAAAAATTGCTTTGGTAAGACCGAATGCAAACACTTATTGGTGTATGTTGGCGGATTATACTTACTAGTCTGTGCAGGCGTTTTGGTGGGGAGGAAAAATAGATCTTGAAAATCCTAAAATTATCTCAGTATACGATGCTTTGAAACCTAAGTTAGGAGAAAATTTTACTTTAGGGTATGAACGTGGGTGCGATTGGAGCGCAACAAATGAAACAGCCATTATTCGTGAAGGTGATCCTAGGACGGAACGTTTGAATATGATGCTTATGGAGTCATCTGATCCTACTAATTGGAAGGCTGCCATAAAACTAGCTTCAGAAAGCGATGTCGTTATTGCTGCATTAGGAGAAAACCCAACTTTATGCAGAGAGGCCCGTCAACGTAAAGGAATTCGTTTGCCGGGAGATCAGGAACGTTTTTTAAAAGAACTGATTGCTACAGGAAAACCTGTTGTTTTAATGATGTTTGGTGGACGTCCTCGAGTTATTGATGAAGTGGAGGCTGGTTGTGCAGCTATTCTTCAAGCTTGGTATCCTGGTGAAGAAGGGGGAAATGCTGTTGCTGATATCTTGTTGGGTAATGTTAATCCTTCCGGAAAACTTTGTGTCAGTTATCCTAAGACAGAAAGTGAAGAACTTTATTGTTATAATAATGGTGTTTCTCAAGAGAAAATAGCTTATCCGTTTGATTTTGGACTTTCATATACTTCTTTCGAATATAGTGGGATGAATGTTCCGGCAACAGCGCAAACAACGGATGATTTTATTGAGATAAGCTGTCGGGTAAAGAATACCGGTATGCGTAAAGGGGTTGAAATTGTACAGCTTTATTTATCTCCTGAATCTTCACAATCTCTTAAACCTATACAGTTAAAAGGATTTGCTCGGGTAAATTTGAAACCTGGCGAATCAAAAAGGGTAAGCTTTAAAGTTTCTCCTCAGCAAATGGCATATTACGTGAATGGTAAATGGACTATAGATGATGGAGCATATAAATTTAAAATTGGTGCGTCCTCGTCAGATATACGTTTGGAATCTTCATGCCAACTTATAGGGAAGAAACTACAGATGGAACATAGAAATGTACTGTTTGCTGTGCAAGATATACAACCTTAGAACAAGATTCTTGATGTACAATATTATAATGTAATTTTGTACGTCAAGAATTTTTATTTAAATATATAAATTAATTCATATATGATAAGGAAACTATTATTTTTCGGAGTGTTTGCCATTTTAGAATCAGGTTTAGTGTGGGCACAAAATTTAAAGGTTCATACTATTGGAGATTCTACTATGGCAGATTACATGGAAAATACAACTCGTACTCGTGGGTAGGGAGAAATGCTGCAGGAGTTTTTTTCAAAAGAAGTACAAGTGATAAATTATGCACGTGGAGGTAGAAGCTCACGTCCTTTTTGGGAGGAAGGACGTTGGGATAAGGTGAAAGAAAATATAAGCTCTGGTGACTATGAAGAATGTAGCTCGTCAAAAAAAAGTACCTGTAGTTGATATGACAGCTCTGACCAAGGAGTTTGTTGAAGACTTAGGGGTAGATGCTACAATTCAACAGATTTATCTTCCTACAGATGGAACTCATACGCAAGCTACCGGAGCAGCTTGTTATACAAGAATAGTAGCTCATGATTTGGTGCATCAAGGGATATTGAGCGAATATATTGATAGTGAGGTGCCAATGGTATTAAATCCTACTTTATTGGACTTCGGGACTATTTATATTGGTAATGAGTCTACTTTTAAATAGCAGATTGGCAAGTACAGGGTTTTGAGATAGAATAATAGGATAAGAGGAGGAGAAAATAACTTTGAAAATCGAAAGGTTGATTTTTATAAGGATTTGGATAAAAAATATAAAGGTAATAACTTGAAATCGTGCACCTTTGCTGCGTGAACCTTTAAAATATACTATTCATGAGAACAAGTAAAATACAATTTCCAAAACGGTTTTCTTTTTTCTTCCTCTTATTTTGTATATTGGGAATAATGGGATATGCCCGCTCCCAGCAGAATACTATTTTTCATGCTGTTGTTGCAAAAGATGGTACGGGAGATTATACTACAGTTCAGTCGGCTATTGATGCAGTCCCAGAGAATTTGAAAAGTCCTTGGCTGATATTTGTTAAAAATGGTTCATATGAAGAACAGGTGATTATTCCCCAAAACAAGCCTTTTATTCATCTTATCGGACAGGATAAGGAACGGACTATTATTCATCTTAAATTAAATGTAGGTGGTAAACCTGATGCCAATACTAAAGATTTAGCGTATTGGCATTATTCGGTTCATAATCCAAAATCTGTTGTTTCTCATTTTGAGGGAGCTGTGGTAAATATCAATGCTTCTGATTTTTATTCTGAAAATATTTCTTACGTCAATGATTGGGGGGTGGAGGCTCAAAATGGTCCTCAAGCATTAGCTTTGAAAACGAAGGCGGATCGTATTGCTTTTTATAATTGCAAATTCCGTTCGTTTCAAGATACCTGGATGACTACTACACGAGATGCAGACCGTCATTATGTAAAAGAATGTTGGCTAGAAGGGGCTGTAGATTATTTTTACGGTGGAGGCAATGCGTTAGTGGAAGAGTCTACATTATATAATGTACGTAGTGGCTCTGTTATAGTTGCGCCCTGTCATGAATCAGTAAAATATGGTTATGTGTTTCGTAATTGTGTGATTGATGGCAACGAACAGGCAGCAGATGGTAAATTGAAATTAGGACGTCCTTGGCATAACTCACCCAAAGCTGTTTATATTAATACTTTGGTGAAGATTCCTTTAGCTCCTGAAGGATGGACAAATATGGGTACTATTCCTGCTCTTTTTGCAGAATATAACAGTATGGATATGAATGGAAAGGCATTGGATTTAAGTTGTAGAAAAACGGAATATGAAACAGGTGGAAAAGAGAAAAGGAAAGGGGAATGCCGGGCTACAATTACTTCGAATGAGGCAGCTTTATATACTTATGAAAACATAATTAAAAGTAAGGATGGATGGGATCCTCGCAGCATGATGGAACAATTGCCTGCTCCGGCTCATATCCGGTGGGAGCAGGATGGTTTAAAGTGGGATGCTGTACCAGGCGCTTTGGGCTATGTGTTAGATGTAAATGGGAAAATAGTTGATATAACTTCTGATACTCAATCATTATGGAAATCTGACATGAAAGGAGTAGTTCTGTTAATACGTGCGGTTAATCGAAACGGAACATTGGGAGAGCAAGGAGTTTATTATTTATAATTTTATATTCGGATAACTCTGTTTTGTTATTCTCAAACCGGATTTTATAAATATTAGACCGGATAATGTAATATCCGGTTCCTATTTTTACTCATTTTTGTAGAGCTAAAAACTTTAAATTATACTATAAAATGAAAACAGTAAAAAACATGAAACAAAGTAGGTTTATTCTGTTTGTGCTTTCATTCCTGATGATGAGTATTGGGAATGTTTATGCGCAAAATATTATTGTAACAGGTACGGTTCTAGATAGTACCGGTGAGCCTGTTATCGGTGCTAATGTAAAGGTAGCAGGCAACTCATCCGTAGGAACCATTACCGATTTTGAGGGGAATTTCTCCTTGTCGCTTCCTGCGGACACAAAGAAATTGGAAATCAGTTATATCGGTATGCTTTCACAAGAGACTGTCATTAAGCCGGGAACCCCGGTAAAGGTAATTTTGAAAGAAGATACGGAAGAATTGGATGAAGTGGTAGTCATTGGTTATGGTACTGTAAAGAAACGGGACTTGACTGGTTCTATGACCTCCATCAAGCAAGCGGACATTGTCGCTGTTCCTACGACGAATGCTTTGGAAAGCTTGCAAGGAAAAGTGGCTGGACTAGATATGACTAAATCAAGTGGTCAGACAGGTTCGGGATTGTCATTCTCTATTCGCGGTAACCGGTCATTGAATGCTTCGAATGCTCCGCTGATTATTGTGGACGGAGTACCCTATGGGACAGATATTGATATCAATCCCAATGTTATAGAATCTATGGAGATTCTGAAGGATGCTTCTTCTACCGCTATTTATGGTTCTCGCGGTGCTAACGGAGTCATCTTGATTACTACAAAGAAAGGAGCTGTAGGCAAAACCAAGGTTTCATATAACGGTTATTATTCTAGCAATTCTGTAGCTGCTTATCCTGATAGAATGAATTTGTCCGAATGGGCTGATTTCAAGAGAGAGGCTTATCGCACGGACGGTCAGTGGGCAAGCCCCGAAGATGATGCCAAAATTTTCGGTTCTGCTTATGATGCTATAAAAGCCAATCAAAATGTGGACTGGGTGGATGTGCTGATGCAAACGGGTAGCCAGATGTCCCATTCTATCAATATCTCGAATGGTACAGAGAAGACAACATTCAATCTGGCCTTTGAATATATGTCTGAAGACGGTTTGGTGAAGTTGGATAATATGGACCGTTATAATGCAACCTTATCTTTGTCGCATAAGTTGACTGATAATTTAAAACTGAACGCTAATGTAGTATATACCTATTTGGATCAGAACATCAGACGTGATCCTTTCAACCGTTCTATTTATTACGCTCCCTATGGGGATGTATACAATGAAGACGGTTCCATCAATGTGCTTCCTTTTAATGACGGACAGACCATCAGCCCGATAGCCGAGGAAGTTCCCGGAGCCTATAAAAATAACCGGTTGACCAGCCATTTGGTGGGGAATGTAGGGGCTACCTGGAACATTATCAAGGACTTGACACTGACTTCTACTTTCGGATTTGACAAGAAAGATGTCCGTACAGGACATTTTGCTGATACATATACGTTGGACGGAGCGGGAAATTACTCGTTAGCAGATGTTATCAATCATAGTGATGTCAATTGGTCGTGGGAAAATACATTGGCTTATTCGTTCACATTAGGAAAACATAATCTGAGTCTGATGGCTGGTAATGCATTATATAAAAATGTAGCTGAGGAATATAAGGGTGCGGGACATAATCTTATTTCATCTACTATGTTGTTTTATAATTTAGGTGGTTTGCAGGATAGTCAGCAGATATCCAGTAATTATGTACAAACCACTATGGCTTCTTTCTTCGGACGTATCAACTACAAATTCAATGAGAAATACTTGATGACCGTAACTTTGCGTCAGGATGGCTCATCTGTATTGGCAAAAGATCATCAGTGGGGGTTCTTCCCATCTGTGGCTTTGGCCTGGCGTATGAATGAAGAGAATTTCCTGAAGAATATAGAACAACTTTCCAATTTGAAACTTCGGTTGAGTTATGGTATTTCAGGAAACAGTGCTGTTTCTGCATATCAAACTCAGGGAGGATTAGGAAAGACCATGTATGCTTATCTCATAAATAATACGGAAAACGGGGCCTATGGTTATTATCCGGCTTTGACACCGAATTATAATTTGGGCTGGGAAAAAACAGCAACGGCTAATATCGGTATTGATTTTGGTTTCTTCAATAACCGCATCAGTGGTTCATTGGACATCTATCAACAAAAGACATCAGATTTGCTGATGCAGAAAAAAGTACCTAGCTCTACCGGATATTCTTTGGCATGGGATAATGTAGGAAAAACTGAAAATAAAGGTGTGGAATTAGTTATTAATACCCAAAATTTCAATCAAAAGGATTTCTCGTGGAATACAGATTATACTTTTACTCTGAACAGAGAGAAAATCACTGAATTGGCAGATGGAACCGATCGTGATATTAGTAACGGTTGGTTTGTAGGACATTCCATCAAAACGCATTATGGATTGGAGAAAATCGGTATTTGGCAACTTGACGAAGCTGAGGAAGCAGCTAAATATGGTGAGAAGCCGGGCCGTATAAAAATAAAGGACCAAAATAAGGATGGTTCTATAGACAATGATAACGATCGTGTCATTTTGGGTTCGGAAACTCCCGATTTCGTAATGGGATTGAACAATACATTCAAATACAAGAACTTTGATTTGCGCGTTTTCATGTATTGGAGACAAGGGCAAATGTTACATTCGGAAGCCAACGGGTATGGATCATACCGTATTCAAGGAGATCCGGGTATTAAAGTAAACTATTGGACACCGGAGAATCCTACGAATGAATTTCCCCGTCCGGAAAAAAGTTATTCAGATTCTTCCAAATTGGATGCATTGGGATACGTGGATGGTTCGTATTTGAAGATTAAAGAAATCACTTTGGGATATCAGTTACCTAAATCATGGATCGAGAAGATTCATGCTTCTAATATCCGTATCTATTGTTCATTAAAGAATTTCTTTACTTTCAGCCATTTGGATGATTATGATCCTGAACGAGGAGGCTCTTTGAGCTACCCGATGACAAAACAAGCAGTATTTGGTATTAATGTTGATTTTTAAATAAACGAATAGGTATGAATAAATTATATAAATGGTGTTTGCTTAGCTGTATAGCAGCAACCTTGAGTTCATGTGATGATTTTCTGACAGAGGAAAATCCCAGTGGATTGACCGCTGATACTTTTTATAAGACTGCATCGGGTGCAGAAGCCTTGATTAATTCATGTTACACACCGTTGCGTTTCTGGTATGGACAGGAATATGCCACATCAATGACAGAGTTGGGAACGGATATATTTACTCGGGGAAATGGTTGTACCGATGCTGAACTTTCCGATTATAATTCGTCATTACAAGGTTCCAGCAATGCGATAACTAAAGAGTGGGAACGTTTGTATTCGGCATTGAATACTTGTAACACTGCCTTGAACCGTTTGCCAGGATCCGAACTTTCAGCTTCGGTTAAAGATATCCGTATGGGGGAAGCCTATTTCTTGCGGGCTCTTTATCTGTGGCATATTGTAGAGACATGGGGAGGTGTTTATTTATCGACAGAAGAATGTACCGAGCCGTCAGGCTACGTTTACCGTTCGTCCGAAGAGGATTTTTATACTCAGATTATAGCTGATTTAAAAGAGGCGATGGCTAAATTGCCAGTTTCCACTTCCGACTATGGACGTGCTACTAAAGGTGCGGCCGAAGCGTTTCTGGCACGCGTTTATCTGTATAATAAAAATTATGAGGAAGCATTGAAATATGCCCGTAATGTCATTAACAATTATGATTATAGTTTGGCAAAAGATTATTCGGACCTTTGTGATATTTATAAATGTAATGATGTAAAAGAGAATGTGTTTGTTTGTATGTACACGAAGAGTGAGATATTCGGAACTTCCATTGAAGAAGGTCCTGATGGGAACCCCATCATTTGGAGAACACCGGGTAATAACCCTTCACATTTGTTGTGGGTGATGTGCTATGATCAGGTACTCGATAAAGACGGTAAGAAACCTGTTACGCGCTCCATAGAATATGGTCGCAGTTTTAACAGATATATGCCTACGCTGTATTATCTGAATCTGTTCGATGAAAAGATGGATGCCCGTTATGATGATGTGTTCCAGCAGGCATGGATTTGTAACAATACGAACAGTGCTTATATCTCACCGGGAGATACGGCTATTTTCTTTACTAAATATAGTGTGCCCGATGCAGAGGAAGCTAAACACAATTATATTACCATAGACAAGGATTTTGTTTACAATGCCGATGGTTCTATCAAAAATAGAGTTCAGAATGTGACTTTCAAAAAATTCCTTGATCCGTCTCGTGAGTCTGTGAATTATACGGGAAGTGTGAGACATGGTGTGGTCATTCGTCTTGCTGAGTTATATCTGATAGCTGCTGAGGCTGAATTATTCTTGAACGATAATGTCTCTGGAGCATCTTATATCAATGAGGTAAGAAGGAGAGCCGCTATTCCTGGAAAGGAAGCCGCTATGGAGATAAAGCCGGAACAGTTGACATTAGATTTTATTTTGGATGAACGGGCCCGTGAGTTGGGAGGAGAGCAGCAACGTTGGTTCGATTTGAAGCGTACCGATAAGCTGCTGGAAAGAGTAAAAGCATACAATCCGGATGCGAAAGTGAATATAAAAGAGCATCATTTGCTACGTCCTATTCCTCAGACTCAATTGGATGCCATTATCAATAAAGATGAGTTTGGGCAAAATGCCGGTTACAATTAAGTATGTCTGTCAGACTAAAGTTTGATTTCTTGTAAAGGTGTAGTCTGATGATTGGCAGAGAAGTTATTTAGTTTGCAAAAGTTTTTAAACAACATAAGTTCGTTTTTAAAAACGAACTTATGTTGTTTAAAAAGGTGGTGGCCTTTTTTAAAAAGGACAAGGTCTTTCTGGTTGAATGAAAGAGGAGTATATAAGGCTCCTTACATGTGTGGATATAAGAGCTCTCATCGGAGTTTTTTCCGGCAGGTCGGAATGTTTTTCCCAATTGAAGAACAAGTTTGGAAAGGCTAGGCGGATTTTCAATATTTTCTTTTCATAAGGTTTATCAATTCTGCGCCACCACCCCTAAATCTTTTTATCCATCAGTGTTTCCGATAAAAGGTGGTAGCAGTGGCAGCAGATTTTAAAAACTCTATTGTGGAACTTTCCAGCAAATACAGTCTGTCAGATGATCGTTGATAAAACCTGAAGCTTGCAAATGGGCGTAGCAAATTGTAGTCCCGAAGAACTTGAAACCTCGTTTTTTCATATCTTTACTCATGGCATCGGATTCGGGAGAGGATACCGGAATCTCGCTCAATGACCGGAATGTGTTGATAATCGGCTTTTTGTCGGGAAAGAATGACAGGGTATAATTATAAAAGGCACTATAAAATATTTTGTGTTAATGGAAAATACGGGATTCAAAATCGAGTTCCGTATTTTTTATTTTATACATTTACCAAATGAAAAAGATTATGAAAGAAAAGAATCAAGTAGTGCCTGATGAGGTATTAAGCAAGGAGTTCCTTAGCCAGTTCAAGACAGAAGCGGATGTGAGCAGGTTTCTGAATCAGTTGCATGCGCAGGTATTGGAAAAGATGCTTGAAGGTGAGATGGATGCCCATTTGGGGTATGAGAAGAATTCCGTGGCAGGGAACAACACCGGCAACTCCCGGAATGGCAGTTATCCGAAGAAAATTCAGACCGGACATGGAGAGTCTGTCATCTCCATTCCGCGTGACCGCAACGGGCAGTTTGAACCGATAGCAGTCCCCAAGCATGAAAGCCGGGGACTTTCTATAGAGAAGCTTGTTATCTCCCTGTATGCCAAAGGAATGAGTGTTTCCGATATAGAGGAGGAGATGCGTGAGATTTATGAAATAGAGCTCTCTACATCAGCTATTTCCATTATTACAAACAAGGTAAGCCAGGCTGCGCAGGAATGGCAGAACCGTCCTCTGGATCCGGTCTATCTGATAGTCTGGATGGATGGTATCGTCTTCAAGGTACGGGATAACGGCAAGATTATAAACAAGACCGTCTATCTTTGTGTCGGTCTGAAACAGAACGGCCTGAAGGAAGTCCTTGGCATGTGGGTCGGCAAATCGGAAAGTTCCTCTTTCTGGATGGGTGTCCTGACCGACTTGAAGGCTCGTGGAGTGCAGGATATACTGATTACCTGTACTGACAATCTGAATGGATTTACAGATACCATCCGTACCGTATTCCCCCAGTCATCCACTCAGATCTGTGTGGTACATCAGATCAGGAACTCCTGTAAATATGTCGTTTATAAGGATAAGAAAGAGTTTACGGCGGATATGAAGAATATCTACAATGCACCTAATAAGGAAGTTGCTGCCGCAGAACTTGACAATCTGGAAAAGAAATGGGGAGGAAAGTATCCATACGCCATACTTTCATGGAGAAACAACTGGGATGATCTGACTGTTTTCTTCCAGTTCCCATTGGAAATCAGGAAAATAATCTATACCACAAATCTTATTGAGAATCTGAACGGAAAAATCAGAAAGTACACCAAATCAAAGCTTTCATTCCCGTCGGACGATGCCGTAAAAAAAAACCGTGTATCTTTCACTTATGGAGATTGAAAAGAAATGGACAATGCCTATTTCAAACTGTGGATTGATTATGAACCAGTTTATGCTTATATTTGAAAACAGAATCCAGATATAAGAACAAACTTACAACTGAATCCTGTTTCCATTTACACAAAATTTTGGACAGTACCTTATAAAAACTACCGAATTCCTTTTGTACGGCAAGGAATAGTTTCGCATTCGTGATTGTCGATTTGATTTTCAGACGGTTTTTTACAATTCCTTCAAATTGCATTAGCCGCTCAACGTCTTCATCGGTCATTTGTGCTACCAGCTCGGCATCAAAATTATAGAAAGCTTTACGATACCCCTCTCTTTTTTTAAGAATCGTTATCCAGTTTAGTCCTGCTTGGGCACTTTCCAATACAAGAAACTCAAACAGCGTCTTGTCATCGGTAACTAACTTTCCCCACTCCTGGTCATGGTATTTCACATACAATTCGTCTGTTCCGCACCAACCGCAACGTCCGTTTGTTATATCTTGCATAATTCTAATATTTGTGATATAGAACAAATGTAGTGGATTCATGGCATTATGCCAAATTTAAAAGGACTATTTTGTGGCATAAATACCTATAAAAAGTTATTGCATAGTATATATATTCCGTAAAATGGGGGAAAAGATTACCTATATCAGGTGATTGTTTCCCCTTTTCTTTTTACGGACCTTTGCATTCTCAAAAATTAAGAATTTAGAATTATAGGTATTCATGGTAAAAAGACAGTTACAAAGGATCAGTTTAGGCTCTCTTTTTTTTATAATCGGAGCGATATCTATCTTTGCACAACCTAAGACAATGGTATCCGGTAAAGTAATATCCAAAGAAAAACAGGAAGTCGTAGATTTTGCAACCGTATATTTGAAGGGTACAACTTATGGCTGTACAACGAATGAAGAAGGTATCTATCATCTTCATGCACCGGCAGGGAAATACACGCTAGTTGTTTCGGCTATAGGATATAAGACTATAGAAAAGCCTGTAACTTTAGTTCATGGTGAAAGAATTAAGATGAATGTAATGATTGACCCGTCAGTGACTGAGTTGGGTGAAGTGGTAGTGGTGTCTAACGGGGTTTCCCGTGTGAAACGTTCCGCATTCAATGCGATAGCTGTAGATACAAAAGAATTCCAGAATTCTACCAAGAATCTGAGTGATGCTTTGGCTAAAGCTCCGGGAATGAAACTCCGTGAGTCGGGTGGGGTAGGTTCGGATATGCAATTGATGTTGGATGGTTTCAGTGGCAAACATGTGAAGATATTTATTGACGGTGTACCTCAGGAGGGAGTAGGGAGCTCTTTTGGCCTAAATAATATTCCTGTGAATTTTGCAGATAGGATTGAAGTGTATAAAGGGGTGGTTCCTGTAGGATTTGGCACGGATGCTATAGGTGGTGTTATCAATATTGTAACCAATAAGAAGAAACGTAATTGGTTTTTGGATGGCTCCTATTCATACGGTTCGTTCAATACGCATAAATCGTATGTGAATTTCGGACAAACTTTCAAAAATGGCTTTACTTATGAAATAAATGCTTTCCAAAACTATTCGGATAATGATTATCAGGTGGATGCACCGGTAGAGGACTTTGAAACCGGAAGAATTGATAAAGATAAAAAGATACGTGTGAGACGCTTTAATGATACCTATCATAATGAGGCGGTTATAGGTAAGATGGGTATTGTGGATAAGAAATGGGCAGACAGATTGATGTTGGGCTTTACTTATTCACACATGTATAAGGAGATACAGACCGGAGTACGTCAGGAAATAGTCTATGGGGAAAAACATCGTAAAGGATATTCGTTGATGCCGTCATTGGAATATAGTAAGCGTGGCTTATTCATCAAAGGTCTGGATGTGGCATTGACTGCCAATTATAATAAAAATGCAACGACAAATATAGATACAGCTTCCTATAAGTACAATTGGTTGGGTGATAGAAAATTAATGAACTCACCCGGTGAACAATCCAATCAATATTCACGGGCGGATAATAACAATTGGAATGGAACATTAACCGTTAATTACCGTCTGGCGAAAATACATATGCTGACCTTTAATCATGTGTTGAATACTTTCCGCCGTTCTAACACTTCTTTATTGGCTAAGATGGAATCGGAGGATGCCATAGCTAAAGAAACCCATAAGAATATCTCCGGATTGTCCTATCGGTTGATGCCGTCTGATAATTGGAATCTCTCAGTATTTGGAAAATATTATAGTTTGTATGTGGCAGGTCCTATGGCTACGACTACGAATCAAGATGATTATGTCCGTACTACCCGAAACATGAATTCCATAGGATATGGAGCTGCGGGAACTTATTTCATTCTACCCGGTTTGCAGGCGAAATTGTCATATGAAAAAGCATATCGTCTGCCTACTATTGAAGAAATGTTTGGAGATGAGGATTTGGAAATGGGAGATATCAGTATAAAACCGGAGAGTAGTGATAATTTGAATTTTAATTTGAGCTATAACAGAACATTTGGCAGGCATTCTGTATATATGGAAGGTGGAGTGATTTATCGGAATACAAAAGATTATATTCAGCGTAATATTGCGGATTTGAGTGGTGGTAAATATGCCGCGAAATATATTAATTACGGTAAAGTATTGACGAAAGGATATACTGTTTCTGCTCGTTACGGTTTTGGTAATTGGGTGAGTATAGGAGGTAATTTTACCAAAATGGATGTACGCGACAATATGAAAACATCTATTTCCAGCAGTGCGGAAAATCTGGCTTATAAAGAACGGATGCCGAATCTGCCCTATATGTTTGCTGATTCGGATGTTACTTTTTATTGGCGGGATTTAGGAAGGAAAGGCAATATGTTGACAGTGTCTTATGATAATCAATATCTGCATAGCTTTACTTATTATTCTTCCCGAATAGGCTCAAATAAAGGGGACTATGTGGTACCTGATCAATTCTCGCACAATATATCCTTTTCTTATAGTTTGCAAAAAGGACGATATAACGTATCATTGGAATGTCGTAACTTCACAGATGAGAAGTTATATGATAATTTTAGTCTTCAGAAGGCCGGTAGGGCTTTTTATGGTAAACTGCGTGTTTGTTTCGGTAATTAAAGAATTGGAAAAAGGAGTTTATAATTAATTGGGTTTTAAATTAAATAGAAGAATAAAATGAAGAAAGATTTCTTTTTGAACGGATTTGCTGCTATTGCCATAGTAGGAATGGCGTTGAGTGCATGTACGGATAATGAGCCGGATTACGGTTCGGGTACCGAGGCTAAAGGTGAGTATGTTATTGCATCATCGGTCACAGCGTCTGGAAATACAACGAATGTGCTGCTTACTTCTGAAACGTTGGATAAAGGTACTGTTTCTACAGTGAATAATGGTCTTGTGAATGATGGTGCAACTCAATGGGTGTTTTACAAGAATCAATATCTTTATGCACTGACTTATAATCAAGGGAATGCAGGTACGACCCGTTCTTATATCATGGATTCAAATAATGAAGTAAAGGCTCGTTCGGGGGAGTTTGCCGTAAAGAGATTTACTACTTACGGTATTTATGATAAATATATCATGACCTCGTCTACCGGTGACGGACCTACTGCGTATGCTGATGAGAATGGATATTTACCAAAAATGTTTTTGCTTTCTTATTTGGACGTATCTGCTGAAACATTTACCACGAATGATACTCAAAATAAGGCTTATATGTCCGAAAACTTCCTGGGAAATGGAGAATATGTAACATTGGCCGGCATATTGGAACGAAATAATAAACTGTATAGCGCTGCTATTCCAATGGGGTTAAGTCAATATGGTTCGGCTACTGACGGGGGAAAGTGGATACTTCCCGGCAATGAGGATTTGGTAAAGACAGAAGATGGTGGTTCCAACAGCAGCAGTTATAAAAAAGGTGAATTGCAATGGACGCAATATCCCAATAAATGCTGGGTGGCTATTTTTGATGATGAAACGCTGACAAATAAAAAAATCATAGAAACAGATAAGATCAGTTATGCTTGCGGGCGTTTTAAATCACAGTATTATCAAACGATTTGGGCGGCAGATAATGGTGATATTTATGTATTTTCTCCTAGTTATGCCAAAACAATGGCTGATAAACGGCAACAGACTACCTTGGATGCCGGAGTAGTACGTATAAAGGCTGGAACAGAAGAGTTTGATCCTGATTATTATTATAGTATCGAAGCGCAGACCGGAGGTAAATCTTTCATTCGTTGTTGGCATATTACGGGAGATTATTTCCTGTTGCTGATGTATGATCGTCCCTTGACTGAAACTGGTTTCACTGCTAATCAGTTAGCAATATATAAAGGAGAAACCGGAAAACTGACTTATGTAACCGGTTTGCCTTCTGCCGATTTGATCTCCGGCTTTGGTAATACTCCGTATGTGGAGAATGGATATGCCTATATGGCTGTAACTACAACAGAAGGATATCCGTCTATTTATAAAATAGATCTGGTTGGTGCGGTAGCGACAAAGGGTGTTTCTATAGAAGCGACACAAATCAGTGGCGTCGGTAAACTGCAACCTCAGAACTGAGTATTGTAATAATATAATGGGAGTCTGCGGGCAGTATGTGCTTATGCAGACTCTTTTTATGAATCGTATCGAAGATTTTATGAAGAAAATATTTCGCCAAATACATCTTTGGCTTTCTGTTCCTTTCGGGTTAATCATTTCCTTGATTTGCTTCTCGGGAGCCATGTTGGTTTTTGAAAATGAAGTGGTGGAACTGACCAGGCATGAGCTCTATTATGTAAAAAAGGTAGAGACAGTTCCACTTTCTGTTGATCGATTATTGGAAGAGGTAGAACTCACGTTGCCCGACAGTGTGTCTGTGACAGGAATCAGTGTTTTCTCTGACCCGGAACGTGCTTGGCAGGTGAATTTGTCCAAGCCTCGTCGTGCTTCCGTGTATGTGGATCCATATACTGGTGAGATTAAAGGTAAATATGAACGTCCTGCATTTTTTGTGACTATGTTCAGGCTGCATCGCTGGCTGTTGGACAGTATGAAAGCGGATGGTGGAGTCTTCTGGGGAAAAATGATTGTAGGTGTCAGCACCCTGTTGTTTGTCGTGGTTTTGATATCGGGTATCGTTATCTGGTGGCCTCGTACACGAAAAGCCTTGAAAAATAGTTTAAGAATATCTGTCGGCAGGGGCTTTAGAAGATTTTGGTATGACCTGCATGTTGCAGGTGGTATGTATGCGCTGTTTTTTTTGTTGGCTATGGCCCTTACCGGGCTAGCATGGTCTTTTGGATGGTATCGGACAGGTTTCTATAAAGTGTTTGGCGTGGAAGTACAGCAGGGAGGTGCTCATGGTGGGGTGACCCGGCGTGGGGGGAAAGGCGGCGACCAATCCGGAAAGAATGTTTCTCATTCTTCGTCCTATGTTTGTTGGCAACAAGTTTATGAACAATTAGCCCTGAATAATCCCGGCTACAAGCAGATAACCTTATCAGATGGGGCAGCAAATGTCTCTTTCAATACCTTCGGTAATCAACGTGCTTCCGATCGTTATAAATTCAATCCTCATAGTGGTAAGATTGATAAGGTAGTTTTATATAAAGATGCTGAGAAGGCTGGAAAGATTCGCGGATGGATCTATTCTGTACATGTTGGTAGTTGGGGCGGTATGCTTACCCGTTTACTGACGTTTATAGCAGCTTTGATAGGAGCCACCTTGCCATTGACAGGATACTATTTATGGATAAAACGTATTTGGAGAAAGAAAGTAAGAGTAAGTTGAATATCTTTGTTATAAAATTAGGGGGCGAAAAGAATTTTATCATATGACCTGTTGTCGTGAATGACAGGTCATATGATATTGTTACAGGATTTTTTAGAACCACTTTATCTTTCTGAAAATAACAAAAGCCAACGCAGACAATGTGATGGATGCCAAAATAATAAAACTAAAAGCATGTGGTAATGCATCTACATGTACATCTACATTCATTCCATAGAAACTAGCTATTAATGTGGGTACCATCAGAATGATGGAAATACTGGTCATGCGTTTCATGATGGTGTTCACATTGTTGGATATGATGGAAGCAAATGCGTCCATGGTTCCGGTTAAGATATCACTGTAGATATTAACCGTGTTATATGCTTGTTTTAATTCAATAACTACATCTTCTACCAAATCGCGGTTTTGATAATCTTTTTCCTGGAAGATACTTTGCAATTTACCTACCATCACCTCATTTCCACGAATGGACGTATTGAAATAAACCAATGTTTTTTGTAGTTTCATCAATCTGAGCAGGTCCTCATTACGTATGCTCCTTTCCAATTCTTTTTCTGCGGCAGCTACATCATTGTTTATTTGCTTCAGATATTTCAAGAACCATACGGCAGATGAGTAAATTAACCGTAAAATCAATTCAAATTTATTAGGCACAATGATTCCTTTACGTCGGGTGTGGTCAATAAAATCAGGAATCATTTCAGTGGAGTGATAACACACGGTAACAATGATTTCATTGTTTGTAATGATACCGATGGGGATAGTGATATAAGGGATGCTTCCCTGTTGTTGCAGGGGGATTCGGATAATGGTCAGTAGCCAGTTGTCTTCCGTATCCGTTCGCGGACGTTCATCCATATCGGCGATGTCCTCTAAAAAAGCTTCGGGAACTTTTAATTCTTTAGTCAGAAACTCAAAATCACTTTGGTCGGGGCATTCTACATTCACCCAGCAGTTTGGCATCCATTGTGGCTTTTCTACAAAGCCATTCTCACAATAAAGATATTTTCTCATCTTATTGCCTCCTTTCGTTCGTTTATATCCGTTCAGAGGCATTCAGAGTAGTGATTGCCCTGTCGGATCAGTTAATACTATTGCACGTTCGTGGTATTGAATCGTCCATTTTTATTGATTGTTTTTTGTTTAAAGCGGTACAAAAGTACATAAAACCTTTAAAGGACAGACAGAAGTCAGGAGGCTTTTATATTTTTTTTAAGAATATCACCGGAAAGCAATCAGTGCCCGAGCAATGATGGTTTTGTCGCCATAGCACAGTTCTAACGTACTGTGTTTACCGATTAAGTTCCCTGGCGGAAACTATTGTTGTTAAAACATTTAGCATCCTTTTAATTACATGCAAAATTCACTTAAAAAATCGTTTGTCCAATACCTATTTATGATGAATCTTGTTCTATATAATCCTAATAATTAGGTATTGTGGAAGGTGCTGAAGTCGGTTACCTTTGCAAATGTAATAATTACAATTTAAAAATCAGTTTTAATTTAAAAATAAAAAGAGTATGGAACCAATTATTAATTCACAAGTTCCTGAATTTAAAGTTCAGGCATTCCATAATGGAGAGTTTAAAACCGTAACTAATAAAGATATTGAAGGTAAATGGGCTATTTTCTTCTTCTATCCTGCTGACTTTACGTTTGTATGCCCTACCGAACTTGTAGATATTGCTGAAAAGTATAATCAGTTCAAAGAAATGGGAGTGGAAGTATATTCTGTAAGCACCGATTCACATTTCGTTCATAAAGCATGGCATGATGCGTCTGAAAGTATCCGCAAAATCACTTATCCGATGTTGGCAGATCCTACAGGTGCTTTGTCGCGTGCATTTGGTGTGATGATTGAAGAAGACGGTATGGCTTATCGTGGTACTTTTGTAGTGAATCCCGAAGGCAAGATCAAATTAGCTGAAATTCAGGACAACAGCATCGGGCGTAATGCTGATGAACTTCTTCGTAAGGTAGAAGCTGCCCAGTTTGTAGCCACTCATGATGGTGAGGTTTGTCCTGCTAAATGGAAGAAAGGTGCTGAGACCTTGAAACCGAGTATTGATTTGGTAGGTAAAATTTAAAGTATAGAACTCATGTTAGATAGTGCGATAAAAGATCAGTTAAAAGGTCTTTTTGCCCAATTGGAAGCGCACTATACTTTTGACATCTTTGTCCACCCTCAGCACGAAAGTCGTGCCGAGTTGGTGGACTTGTTGGAAGAAGTGGCTTCCTGTTCGGATAAACTTTCCTGTCGGTTGCAGGATAGTGAAGGGCTGAAGTTTATCCTTTTAAAAGAAGGAAAGGATACGGGAATCACATTTCGTGCCGTACCTGGTGGTCATGAATTTACTTCTTTGTTGATGGCTGTTCTGAATGCTGACGGCAAAGGAAAGAATTTTCCGGACGAGTTTATTACCAGACGTATCAAGGCATTACAGGGGCCGATTAGTTTGACCACCTATTTGTCTCTCACCTGTACCAATTGTCCCGATGTGGTTCAAGCTTTGAATATGATGGTACTTCTGAATGGTCAGATACGCCATGAGGCAGTAGATGGATCTATAAATGAAGAAGAAGTAGAACGGATGAAAGTACAGGCCGTTCCTACTGTATTTGCTGATGGTGAACAGATTCATGTGGGGCGTAGCAGTATGGGGGATCTGTTGGAGAAGCTGGAAGCCCGTTACGGTTCGGTGGAATTGGAAGCTGTTGAGACAAAAGAATATGATGTACTGGTAGCCGGTGCTGGTCCTGCCGGTGCGACAGCTGCTATCTACTCGGCTCGTAAAGGGTTGAAAGTAGCAATAATAGCCGAGCGTATTGGTGGACAAGTCAATGAAACGATGGGGATTGAGAACTTGATATCTGTGCCTCAGACTACCGGTAAACAGTTGGCCCAGGATCTGAAAAAACATTTGGCGGAATATCATATTGATATTTTAGAAAATCGCCGGATAGAGAAAGTGGAAGTGGCAGAGGGCATGAAAGTGTTGTCTGTGAAAGGTGGAGAAACGTATAAGGCTCCCGTATTGATCATTGCTACCGGGGCGAATTGGAGAAAATTGAATGTTCCCGGTGAAGAAAAATACATCGGTCATGGAGTTGCTTTCTGTCCTCATTGTGACGGACCATTTTATAAAGATAAGGAAGTAGCAGTCATAGGTGGTGGAAACTCCGGGGTTGAGGCTGCTATTGATTTGGCGGGAGTCTGTTCCAAAGTGACTGTATTCGAATTCATGGATACTTTGAAAGCGGATACTGTTTTGCAGGAGAAAGCTAAAAGCCTGCCCAATGTGGATATTATTACTAATACTCAAACGGTAGAGGTGTTAGGAAACGGTGATAAAGTGGTGGGGCTTATAAAGAAAGACCGTTCATCCGAAAAAGAAGAGATCTTTGCCTTGGATGGTATTTTTGTCCAAATAGGTTTGACTGCCAATAGCACTTTGTTTAAAGAATTGCTGGAAACGAACCGCATGGGTGAAATTCTGACTGATAAAAATGGCCGGACCTCTGTAAAAGGTATCTATGCTGCCGGAGATGTAACGGATGTTTCCTATAAACAGATAGTTATAGCAATGGGGGAAGGCGCCAAGGCTGCTTTAGCTGCATTCGAAGACCGGATGCGCGGAACGATTTATTAGTGATAAGTGGTTGGTGGTGAATAGTGGGTGCATATCGCAGTATTTACCACTAATCTTATCACTAAAAAATGCACTCTTTGTATGTATATTGGTGAGAATATGCTTTCTTTGTAGGTGAATCACCGTTTACAGCATTGATATGGCAGAATCGAGACGTACTTCATTGAAAGATTTGGCACAGATATTAGGTGTATCCATACCTACAGTATCCCGTGCCTTGAAAAATAGTCCCGAAATCAGTCGGGAACTTTGTATTAAAGCTCAAAAATTGGCAAAAGAGATGAATTATCACCCCAATCCTTTTGCTATGAGTCTCCGGAAAAATACTCCCCGTACCATTGGAGTAATTGTACCTGATATTGTTACTCATTTCTTTGCGTCTATTTTAAGTGGTATAGAAGATACCGCTATAGCAAACGGCTATTTTGTTATCATCACGACTTCCCATGAGTCATACGACCATGAGAAAAGAAATATTGAGAATTTGGTCAATATGCATGTGGAAGGTATTATAGGTTGTTTATCTCAAGAAACAACAGATTATGCCCATTGGTTGAGTTTGGATGATATGAATATGCCGCTTGTTCTATTTGATCGTGTTTGCATGCCTGACCGTTTTTCTACGGTAGTGGCTGATGGAGTATATTCTGCTCAGATGGCGACACAGCACTTGTTGGATCATGGAAGCAAACGGATTGCTTTTATCGGTGGTGCAAACCATCTGGATATAGTAAGAAAGAGAAAACATGGTTACCTTGAAGCGTTAAGGGAAAATAAGATACCTATTGAGAAAGATTTGGTTGTGTGTCGGAAAATTGATTTTGAAGAAGGGAAAATAGCTACAGAAATTTTATTATCGCTTCCGGAGCCTCCCGATGCAATTCTTGCCATGAATGATACATTGGCATTTGCCGCTATGGAAGTGATTAGAAATCATAATCTTCGTATTCCTCAGGATATAGCGCTTATTGGGTATACAGATGAGCAACATGCCAATTATGTAGTGCCTCGCCTTTCGGCCGTCTCGCATCAGACTTATAAGATGGGGGAAGCCGCATGTCAGATGTTGATTGATAAGATTAAGGGAGATAAAAAAATCAGGCAAATCATTATTCCTACTTGTTTGCAGGTGAGGGAAAGCAGTATAAAAAGGAAGGATTGAGAACCGAAATGTATTTTAAGAAGAGAATAAGGCTGAACTCTTCACAAAGAGCCAACCTTATTTCTTTATATATTGGAGTATTATTGAGTGACCAACGTAATAATGGAACGTGCCGGGATCACAACTTTTTCATGGTTTTTGATGCTTCCTACCGGTAGAAGATTCTCTCCATCTTTATCCGAAGTACGATAGATTGTCCAGTTTTTTATAATTCCGTTACGCTGATAGAAAGTAAACTCTTTATCTTCCGCTGCATAATTAATCATAACGAAAACCTCCTTTCCGTCTGTATTTTGGTATGCTGAACACATTAGTCCGGTTACATCCGTATCGCCTTCAGGAATGATTTTCCCTTGGTTGTCTTTGGCTATAATTGCTTTCCGAACAGCTCCCGGGCGTATAAATCTACTGTAGTTTCCCAAAGCCCACATTAATTTGGAGTCTTTCACCTCACCATTCAGAAAAGTCGGATCACTATACTCACGGATTAATCCGTCTTTATAATCTCCACCGATAGATCGCCACCATTGCCAACTGCGAGCACCTGCATATACAATGTCATGATGAATGATCCGTGCTACATATAATGCTGTCTTCATGGTGAAGTCATATCCTCCGCCTCCGCCGATTTCTTCGTCATTGCCCATGATACAGGTTTCTGTCTGCCAGAAATCCACCTTATACTTGTCTAAAGTATCTTTTAATTGACAACGGATATCGTGTAAATTATTCAGAGGAGTATTAGTCCAATAACTATGCCCTACCATCAGCCGGGGAACATTGGGAGTATCACCCAGATAGGTGGCTGTACTGTCCGGATTAAAGAAAGACTGGATTTGATACCCCCGTTCCCAATTAGTCATGTGAGTATCGAACATACAACGATAGTCAGAGGACTCATTGACTAGAATCTGTGTGTCAATTTGGTTATTTACGAACTCTTTACTGATGAGGCGTATGGCACGGGCTATTTCGCGGTTGGTAGCCGGTGTACCTTCTTGTTTGGGGCCAATCCAGTTCCAATGCCCATCGGGTTCATTGAATGGACAGAGGTAATTGAACTTGATTCCATCGTGTTTCTCCACCCCTTTTATGACATTGGCAAGAAAACGGGCAAAATTCTTATAATGCTCTTCCTTTAAGTTTAAGGTTCCTCCACGGCCTGTGTTGGTGGCAAGACCGTTTTGTGTGAAATATACGGGAGGTGAATTAAGAAATGCCAAAAATTTGTTTACACCCCGTTCTTTTGCCAGACGCAGGAAGTTGCGCTGCCCTTGTTGTTTATTCCAATTATAGTTACCATCTGCCTGAAGGAAACATTCGGTGCGCATCCAGGGAGAGGCTATCTGGCTGGCTTCTCCTTGTTCCGCACTTCCGGCTCCTACATTGAAACGCCATAAAGACAAGCCGATTCCTTTAGGTTGTCCGTTTTCATGGTTTTCCGTACTGAACAGCCAGTCGGCTACTTGGTTTTGTTTTTCTTGCGGCCATAAGCCGATAAATTGCATGCTCCAACAGTCTGATGCTCCGAAATAGTCCATGGTTTGACAGGGTTGGTCTGTTTCTATTTCAAAGTGAATGGCAGGATGTTGAGCAAACAGGTTTGCTGTTGCAAATAAAGAGAATAATAATGCTTTGTATTTCATAAAGTTGAGGGATTATTTCAGATTATAAATGACAGTTGTAACACTTTCCGAAGGCACAATTACTTGTTGGTCTGCCGTGACGTGTACCTCTTGCAAATTTTTGTTATTTGTTGTTGTATAAGTAGTGATGGAGCTTATTTCACTTACCCATTCTTTATGAATTTCGTTTAGCCGGACTCCTTTTTCTGATAGATTGGTATAAACAGCAACAATTTTATCTTTTTTCGGTGAAATCCATGCTGACCCGAAGAAACTGGATGATTCATTCATGTTAAGCATGATACGGCGATAACCCGGTCGGATGAATAGGCTGTAGTTACCTAATACCCAAAGTGTGGGAGTAGCTTTATAAGTGCCTTCTTTCTCTATATCCCCATAAACTCCATCGGAGGGTTCCAGTGAAATCAGTAAGAAGCGGTTTTTGTGTCCCCAGCGGGGGATATCCATTGAGGTCCAGTAACTCCAGGAGGAAACTCCTGCTATAGTTAGGTCATTGTGTATTACTTTTGACATATAAAGTGCAATGTCCATTTCGGTTGCTTGGTCATAGCCTATAAACTCGGAAGAGCTGTATCCGTCGCCTAACATACTCCACTCACTTTGCCATATTTCTACATCATATTGTTGGGCTGCTTGGGCCAGTTGTTTCCGGACATTACGCATACCATCCCATGTGCCATCTGTCCAGTAGCTGTGGCCGCAGATAAGTTTCTTTACATGAGTCAGGTTGCCTATATAGGTGGAAGTTCCAGGTGTGAAAAATGCTGAAAGTACGTTACTATGGGCGGCATCATTCTTAAATTTGTAGAGATATTCATAATCTCCAGATTCCCCTGGAAGAATATCAATAGAAAGACCGGCAGAAGTGATGGCGGTATCCAATTCACGTATAAGTCTGGCTACTTCATCATTAGTCCATCCGCTGCCTTCCTGGCCGCTGTCCCAATTATATTGGGGTTCGTTAACTGGTGAGATATGTGTCACTGGATATCCTTCGTTTACATAGTATTTTGCTACATCTGACATGTATCTGGCAAAGTCCGTATAACATTCATCCTTCAAATTAGAAACTCCTCCGCTATTGGAGAATCCTTTTCCGTTGGAGGTATATTGTACAGGAGGGGTATTGCTGAAAAGTACTATACTCTGACAACCAAACTCTTTGGCGCGCTGCAAGAAGTAGCGCTGCCCTTTACAGCGTGTCCAGTCTAATGTTAAGTCATCAGTCAGATAAGATTCTGCTCTGCGTGATTTGTCTTCTATTCCACTTGCTTCACCTTGTTCTGCACTGCCACCACCTAGATTCACACGCCACATGGAGAGTCCTATACCTTTAGGTTGTCCTGATTGTATTTCAGAAGAGAATAGCAGTTCACTGATTTTGTCACGATTCGTTATCCAGCTTTTTCCTACGAAGGCAGGTGCCCAACAATCTGATGCGCCAAATCCTGTCAGAGTCTGAAAAGATTGTCCGGCATCTATGGTTACTGTTTTTTCTACGTTTATGCTGCTGTCCGGTTGCCCCGATGTATCCGGTGTTTGGGGAGAATCGTCACTGCAGGCTACAGTAGAAAAGAACAGTGGAAGAGTAAAAATATATTTTAGTTTCATTGTTTTAGATGGATTAAAAAATAGTCGCGGATAATCCTAGCAAACTATCCGCGACAGAATATAAAGACCTATTGAATGTTTAATTCCTGTAACAATCTGTTCTTTTTGGAAAATGATTAATTCCAGCCCGGATTTTGGGTGATAGAACCATTAGACATTGTAATCTCATATAAAGGTATCGGGAATACCATATCCCGGTTTTCGTTGAAGCTGATTCCTTTATCACTTGCCTCACCTTGATTTTCCCATTCGTAAATGTCGCGGGTAGCGGGATCTGTATTGTATTTTACAAATGTACCGTTTGCTCCCATCAGGTTACAAATCATTTTCTTGCCATTGTCATCTGTCCAACGGCGGATATCATAGATTCTGTTTTGTTCCCATGCCAGTTCCAAACGACGTTCTAGCCGGATAGCTTTGCGAAGCTCGTTCCCACTGGATGTGACAGCAGGTAATTTTACACGATTCCGTACCTCATTAAGGTAGGTACGTGCTGTACCATCTTCGCCCAATTCGTTGCAGGCTTCAGCATACATCAACAATACATCTGCATAGCGTAAGATACGATGATCTAATGGAATTTTGTCGATATTGTATACTTCCGGACGTTTTTCAATAGGTACAAAATACTTCCGGACAATACGTGCTGATTTATGTTGTGACGGATCTATAATATAACATTCGGGATCCCAACCGTACTTTTCGATATAATCTTTATAATTGGCGATTTTTGTGTTGTTTTCAACGAACTTGTCGAAGTTATTCTCTCCGGCAATTTCTGTACAACCGGTTTTAATGATAGTCCAACGTAAACGTTCTGTATCTCCTGCATCGATGTAGGCTTGTTCGAGGTTAGCGGTTGGCTGTCCCCAAGACCATCCGTCGCCGGGACCACTACGGGCACCGGTAATAACAGTCAAAGAACCACCCAATGCATAAGTTCCATCATACATATATTGTACTTCAAACAGACTTTCTTCGCTATTGTTATGGTCAACATCCCATACATCACCGAAGTTGTCGAGTAATTTATATTCACCTTCGTCGATGACTGTTTTCAATACATCATGTGCCTCTTGCCATTTGCTTTGGTAGAGGTAAACCTTTCCCAATAGGCCTAATGCAGCTCCACGGGTAGCGCGTCCCATATCTGTAGCAGCATATTGACTACGTTGTGGCAACACATCAGCAGCGGCTTTTAAATCATCTTCAATGAACTTATATACATCTTCGGCCGAAGCGCGGGTAATACCTTGTATTTCTTCGGGCAACAGGAAGCCTGTAATGAGAGGCACACCACCAAAATTCTTCACAAGTTCAAAATAGAAGTATCCACGGAGAAAACGTGCTTCGGCTACAAGCCGGTTCTTCATTTCTTCATCTGAGAAATCAGCTTGTGAAATGCGTTCCACTGCGATATTGCAACGTAGAATGCCTTTGTATCGATACTGCCAAAAGTTGGAGATGGCACCATTGCTTTGTCCGGTACCTTGATAGTGGGCCAAAGAAATATAGTCACTTTGACTTTGGCTGGTATTGCCCATCCAACCGTCATCACTACACATCTCGGAAAGCAACCATACTGTGTTGATATTCCACCATCCGCCAAAAGTAATGGCCTGGTAACAACCAGTAATAAATGCTTCGGCTTCTTCTGCACTTTGGAAATAAGTATCCAAATTTTGTTGCCCGCGCACTTCCTCTGTTAGGAAATCCTCACAAGAAGTGAATGTCAGCGAGGCAATCATTGTTAATATTGTTAATATCTTTTTCATGGTTTATACCTTGAGGGTTAAAATTTTAAATCAATTCCAAATAAGAAAGTACGTGGGTTAGGATAAGCGATGCCGTCAATACCGGTTTCAATTACACTGCCATCTTTACCAATCTGTGGACGTTCAGGATCCATACCTGAGTAGCTGGTGATAGTGAAAGGATTTTGAGCCGACAATGAGAGACGCAATTCGGTTCCGTTCAACCACTTCTTGGGGAGTGTGTAACCCACTTGTAATAGTTTGCAACGCATATAAGAGCCGTCTTCTACAAAGAAACTTGAAACGCGTGTGTAATTCTGATTCAAATCATTGTAGGACAGACGAGGAATATCGTTGCTGGTTCCTTCGCCATGCCATGCTTTCTGCAATGTACCTGCCCAAACGTTTTGCCCACTTACGCCGGAGTATAAACCTTTGGTCTTATTGAAAATATCATTACCGAATGTACCATAGAAGTTGGCTGTGAAATCGATGTTTTTATAGCTGAAACCCAAGTTCAAACCTACCATCAAATCGGGATATGGGTTACCGATCCATGTTTTATCATTTTCATCTAGAACTCCGTCATGATTCAAATCCTTAAAGCGAATGTCACCGGGTTGGGCATTGGATTGTACCAGCTTGCCATTTTCGTTGGTGTGAGCATAAACTTCATCCCAATTTTGGAAAATACCATCGGCTACGTAGCCGTAGAAGCGTGAAATCAAGCCACCGTCTTCATTACGGATAATTTGGTCGCTGTTGAAACCTCCAGTTTGGATAGGACCGTCACCGGAGAATTTAACAGCTTTATTTTTCACTGCGGAAAGGTTCAATCCCACATTATATCGGAAGTCTGCTACTTTGTCGTGCCAGTTCAGACTTAATTCCCAACCGCTAGCTTTCATACTACCTATATTCATCCATACTGTACTGTTCCAGTCGGGGTATCCGATGGCGAAGATATTTTGTTTCTGATAGAGCATATCAGAAGATTTCTTTTGGAAATACTCAAAGGTCATGTCTAGACGGGAGTCAAGGAAGGACATATCCACACCTACGTTCCAGTCTTCTACTGTTTCCCATTTTAGCAAATTATTGCCAACGCCTGATACCATAGTACCTGAAACACGTCCTGGAGCTGTACCGAATACATAATCAGATTGTCCTAACAAAGTCAGCGTAGCATCATTATCTATGTTTTGATTACCTACACGTCCCCAACCTCCGCGTAATTTCAAGTTACTGAAAATCTTCTGGTCTTGCATGAAACTTTCACTGATGATACGCCATGAAGCAGAAACAGAAGGGAAGATGGCATATTTGTTTCCTTTGGGGAAACGAGAAGACCCATCTGCACGAATAGAAGCTGTTAGATAGTAACGATTGTCATAGTTATACATCACGCGTCCTAAATAAGATACTAATGTGCTGTAAGCAGTTTTACCTTCTGACTTTTGGTTTTGTGTACCGGCATTTACTTCCTGCATTTGATCCATATTATTAGGAACATCGTCACGTGAGGCTTTTGATTGGAATTCAGCAAAGCGTTCAGCTGTAAAGCCACCCATTACATTAATATTATGCTTTTCTGCAAAAGTCGTGATGTAAGTAGCAGTATTAGTCCAGTTCCAATCAAGCCATTCCTGCATTTCACGGGAAACATTACTTAATGTAGATTGTTCCAAAGCATCAATATAGAATTCAGGAGTGAATTTGTCTGTACGGCGGAAGTGTGCATTAGCGCCGAACTGCGTGCGCAGGGTCAGTTTTTGAATAGGGTTTATCTGTAAATAAGTATTTACAATTGTACCCATTTCACGGGAGTGGGAATTTTGGCGAGCCAATGAACCGGCAGGGTTCCACTCCTGGTTGTTGTAAGAACGCTGATAGTTATTGAATTCGTTATCCACCCATTGATCTTCCGGCTTGAATATAGGAGTTGTGGGGTCCATAGACATGGCAGCTGAAAAAAGATCGGGGGTATCATCCCATGATTCTACACGTGGGGCAATGTCGAAACCCATTTTTACATATTTATTAAATGTATATTCTGTATTAAGGCGTGTGTTGATTTTGTCCCAATAACCATAGTCATATTGTGAATTGTTACGGTAGTAACCCATACTCAGGTTATAAACCAGTTTGTCTGAACCACCGGAGATATTGAGTGAGTAATTTTGCACTAAAGCAGTTTTGTTGATTACTTCGTCCCACCAGTCTGTTCCTCCGGGATTGGTAGTAGCGCCTGTATCATTCCAAATAGAAGTTCCTCCGTCATTTGTGTATCGGGTATTGAATACTTCTTTATATTCGGCGGCATTAGCCATTTTGGGTTTTGACAGTGTTTGGAAACCTGCAGATGCATTAAAACTGATATTTGTTTTTCCTGCCATTCCTTTTTTGGTTGTGATTAGAATGACACCGTTAGAAGCACGTGTTCCGTAAATGGCAGCAGCCGAAGCGTCTTTTAAAACTTCCATAGATTCAATGTCATTACTGTTTAGGAAGTTGATGTTTGTACCTACCGGCATGCCATCTACTACATACAAAGGATCGGTTCCGTTTACTGTTGTTACACCACGGATTAGAACTTTTGGTTGTGCGCCCGGACCACCACCACTGGTTACTTGAACACCGTTGATTTTACCTTGCAAGGCGTCCATTGCATTACCGGTTACAGTTTCGGTAATTTCTTTTCCTTTTACGGTAGATATAGAACTGGTCAGGTCACTTTTTTTCACGGCTCCATAACCAATAACCACTACTTCGTCCAGTAATTCACTGGCATCTTTCAGCACTACATTGATAACGGTTTGTCCGTTTACCTTTATTTCTTGAGTCTCATATCCTATGCTGGAGAACACAAGTACGGCATCCTTGGCAACATCGTTTAGTGAATAATCACCATCAATACTTGTAATAGTACCTGTACCTGTACCTTTAACTTGCACTGTTGCACCAATCATCGGTTCTTTATCTGAAGCCGAGGTTACTACACCTTTTACAGTGATGGTCTGCGCATAGCTACATAGACTTGTCAGCGCAAGACACAATAATAATATTTGCTTTTTCATATCTTAAATCTAATGTTACTTGTTAATTGGCCGGAATGAGTTTAGCTCTTTCCAAATGAGCGTCGAATATAAGTTTATAATTCCCTGTGACGTTCACTGTTGGTTTTGCCCAATTGTCACCTACATGATCGGGTTTGGTCCATGCCGGATTGGTATATTTGGCTTCTTTACCATAATATCCGAAGATCTCCGGTTCGTCTGAGTTGTCTACACGCCACGTGCAATAATTCCACCATCCGTCAGAGTGCCAGTTATGAATAACGAAATTCATTTTAGTACCTGCCTCCAGGAATAGGGGGGTATCCAAATAGAACAGGTGAGGATTGGTCTTATCTTGAGTGAAACGCAGGACTTCAGTTGGGCTACTGGTCATATATCCGAAATAGAATTCCTGTAACCACGAACCACCGTCACCCCATGTGTCAAGGCTGATAGAACCGTATGTGTGAGGTATGGGGTCTACAGCATCGGCAATTGAGTAAGTTTTCAGATTGTATGTACTGTTCTTCACATCAATATTAATTTCATAATAAACATTGGCTTGGTCAAGTACGATTGGCATTGCTGTTTCGGGATCGTCTGTCAGTTTGGTGTTATCCTCTGGATCAAGCCCGAAACAAATAGGAGTGAAGTCACTCTTTTGTGGTAAGAAGAATATTTTAGTTCCGGCTTTTTGACAGTAATAATTTGCTTTATACTGATATTCACCTGTATGTTCAATTACCATCGGTACCCCGAATATATCACTATTCAGTTCTTCGGCAGTTGCCACATCTGCCAGATACATTTTGGGAAAATCCGGCATTTCTGAGATATTCAATACACTGGTGGTAGTGGTTGAGTTTTCTTTCTTGTCAAAAGCGGTAATTGTCACATTATAACTTTTCGGTTCATTGGGGAATACTATTATTTCGGCAAAGTTCAATGAACTTTTTCCATCAGCATCTACACGGCGGTTGTCAAACCCGTCTATACCTGGAATATTAATTGTGACATAATCCAATGCACGATCATCTGTAGCCGTGAACCGAAGATTGAATTTCGTTTCATTTTTCATTAATACTGTAACAGTGGCATCCGGGGCAGCTGAAAATACCGGAGCTGCAAAATCTCCGTCCATTGTGATTAATACATCTTGAGATATACTGCGTCCTCCTACATCGGTTACAGTAACTTTGACTGTGAAACGTTCGCCGATTTCATTTCGGTTTATGTCAAAGTAATAACTTAAATCATAACTCTCTTGCGGAGCACCATAGATTTCGATTAAATCAATTGTCTTGTTCAAATGCAGGTCGGCACATTGTAGGCTGATAGAAGCAATACCGTCTTTGTCTTCTAATGTCCCTTCAATAGTAAATCGATGTCCCGCTCCGGACTCGATGTGGTCTGTTGCTAATGTCATTGTTGGATTTTGCCCGTCTACATCGGGGTAGTCGTTATCATCACTACATCCCGTACATAGGTTTGCAGTTACAAGAAAAGCCCATAACATGGCACCATACAAATGTTTCTTTTTCATATTTTATTAGTATTTGAAGATTAAACATCTACTCTAATAGAGGACGAATTAAATTCGTCAGTGGTGCAAATGTACGTGAAGAAGAATTAAAATCCTGATATAAATCTTGCAGAAAAGGGAGGTAAATCTTGCAATGCATGATTTATGTATCTAAAATACAGACTTTATTTGTATTTTTGAACCATATTATTTAACAATGTGTACACTGATGCTATGAGAAAGATATTCGTACTTTGGCTCTTGCTGCTGTCGGTTGTTTCATTGGCACAACCTTATTCTGTTAAGCAGCTTGGTATAGAGAAGGGATTATCCAATAATTATGTGGTGAGCATTGCTCAAGACAAACAGGGCTTTCTGTGGTTTGCCACGGAGGAAGGGTTGAACAAATTCGATGGTACCCGTTTCATTACTTATTTGAAGAATGAAGATTTGACAAGGCAGGGTATAACAGGCAATGAACTGAATTGTTTGTTGGATGATCCTCAGGATTCTATCCTTTGGATAGGCACGCAAAGGGCCGGTCTGAATGCGTATGACTATGTAAATAACACTTTTCTTTGCTATAGGCATGATGGCGAGAACCCCGAAAGTCTGATAACGGATGATGTTACTAAGATTGTGGCAGCTACAGATGGTAATCTTTGGATTACGACATATTGGCGGGGAGTAGATTATTTCGATAAAAAGGCTGGAAAATTCATTCATTACAATACTCAAACAGTTCCGGGATTGGCTAGCGATAATATTTGGTCGGTTGTTGATGGAGGAGATGGAAAGTTGTATATGGGGCATGTGCATCATGGATTCAGTGTGTTGTCTCTTAAAGATAAAAAAGTAAAGAACTTTATGCATGACCCTGAAGATCCGGTCAGTTTGCCAGGTAATGGGGTAACTTGCATTTATAAGGACTTAAGCGGTAATATTTGGCTGGGAACAGACCGGGGGCTGGCACTGTTCAATCCGGAAGCCGAAAATTTTATCCATTTTCATCATAGTGAGGACGGGGTTCCTCATACCGTATTTGATATCAGACAATTTGATGGGAATAAACTTTGGATTGCCATGGAATTTGGAGGAATAGCCATTTTGGATTTAACGCAACGTATGTTTCTTTCTCCTGACCAAGTGCGTTTTCAATATATAAAGGAAGGGGATGATGAATACAGTCTCTCTAATTCTACTGTACGTTGTTTGTTTCAGGACTCCTTTAAAAATGTATGGGCTGGTATGTGGGGAGGTGGAATTAATTTTCTTAGCCATGAATCTTCCTATTTTAATGTTTATAGTTATTCTCCTATCCAGCATTCGGGTAGTAGCCTGAATAATAAGACAGCAAGTAGTGTATGCGTAGCAAGGGATGGAAAGTTATGGATCGGAACCGATGGGGGAGGCATCAATGTATTTGATAAAGGCAAGCGGGTGGCGGTTTATAAAGAAGAAACCGGTGATTTGACTGATAATTCCATACAGGCTGCACTTTGTGATTCGGAAGGAAACCTTTGGTTTGGATCGTTTATGGGAGGAGTGGATTTTTATGATGTGAAAAAGAAAAGTTTTCACCAGATTTTTCCTAAAGATAAAACAGGGGAAGATGTGCGTGCACTGTATGAAGATGCAGAATATGTATGGATAGGAACTAGTAATGGCATCTATAAGGTACGCTTGCATGATAAAGGCATTGCAGATCATTATACAGTAGAGAATAATCTGGTGAGATGTATCTCGAAAGATAATCTTAATCGTTTATGGATTGGTACTTTCGGAGGAGGATTAGGGGTTTTTGATGAACATTTTCAGTGCGTTAAACTTTTTAACGTGACTTCTCTTTTTCCCTCTAATACTATCAATACTGTTTATATGGATAGTCAGAACAGAATGTGGATAGGAACGGGAGAAGGTCTGGTTTGTTTTCCATCCTCTCAGAGTTGGGACTATAAAGTATATCGCAGTGAGGAGGGTCTGTCCAATGTCCATATACGTGCCATTACGGAAGATAATCATGGAAATATATGGGTGAGCACCAATAAAGGTATCAGCTGCTTGTTGAAAGACAAGGAGGTTTTCTATAATTACGATCATTGGGATAATGTGCCTATGGGCAATTTCATGAGTGGAAGTGTGGCAGAAGCTAAGGATGGAACACTGTATTTTGGCTCAATCAATGGCTTATGCCGTTTTAATCCAGATCAGGTATTGGAAAAACGAGAGTCACCTGCTGCAATTATTACTGAGATGCGTATATTCGGCCCGTTGCGTGATACGGACAGTAATGAAAAGGTGATGGCGCTTGAAGGCCAGTCGGAAGTACGTTTAAGCTATATGCAAAATAACTTCAGCGTCACCTTCAATATACAGAATTATGCCTTGGCCGATCAAGTGGAATATGCTTATATGTTGAAAGGGTTGGAAAATTCATGGTATACAGTAACCGATCCTAATAATGTGACTTTCCGTAATATACCTCCGGGAAATTATTGTTTTCAGGTAAAGACAAGAATACGGAATCAGGAATGGGCGGATGAGATAGCTTCTCTGGATATCCGTATTGATCCGCCTGTATGGCTTACGTGGTGGGCCAAGTTATTTTATATTCTTTCGGGTGTTTCTGTCCTGTATTTTATTCTTCATGCCTATAAAAAGAAACTGGATATGGAGTCTCTCTATGAGTTGGAGAAGAAAAATCATGAGCAGGAACAGGAGCTGAATAATGAGCGTTTACGTTTCTATACCAATATCACACATGAGTTGCGTACTCCTTTGACGTTGATTCTGGGACCGTTGGAAGATATGCAGAAAAGTAATTCTTTATCAGGGAAAGATTCACAGAAAATATCGGTTATCCATCAAAGCGCCATCCGGTTGTTGAACCTGATTAATCAGATACTGGAGTTCAGAAAAACGGAAACCCAAAACAAGAAATTATGTGTAAGTCGTGACAATCTGGCAGCCCTTGTACACGAGATCGGACTGAAGTATAAGGAATTGAACCGGAAACCTGAGATTGATTTCTGTCTTGAGATTGAGCAGGAAGATATGTCTTTGTTTTTTGATAAGGAGGTAGTAACGATTATACTGGATAATTTGATCTCCAATGCTATAAAATATACAGAGAAAGGAACTATAACTTTAGGATTACATCAGGTGGTCCGGAATAATATACACCATACGGAAATCAGTGTGAGTGACACCGGTTTCGGTATTGCTCCCGATGCATTGCCTCATATTTTTGACCGTTATTATCAAGAGGGAAGCGAACATCAGGCTTCAGGAACAGGTATTGGTCTGGCTCTGGTAAAGAACCTGGTAGTTTTGCATGAGGGGGAGATCAGGGTTGAAAGTTCTTTGAATGTGGGAAGTACTTTTTATGTCAGTCTGCTGACGGATAACACGTATCCCCATGTGCTGCATGCTGACTCGACGGAGAAAACTTCCGATGAAAAGGACGAAAAAGAAGAAAATATAGAACCTGTGCATAGTGGTAAGCGTATTCTGCTGATAGTGGAAGATAATAGGGACATCTGTGATTATATTGTAGAATCTTTCTCGGACGATTTTGAAGTGAGGACTGCCGCCAATGGTGAACAAGGTTTGGAACAAGCATTGGGCTGCATTCCTGATATTATAGTCAGTGATATCATGATGCCGGTGATGAACGGCATTGTGATGTGCCGGAAATTGAAAGAAGACTTGCGTACCAGCCATATTCCCATTATTTTGCTGACGGCAAAGGATTCTTTGCAAGATAAGGAAGAAGGGTATCAAGTGGGTGCTGACTCTTATCTGACAAAGCCTTTCAGTGCTACTTTGTTGCATAGCCGTATCCATAATTTGCTTGAATCCCGCAAGTTGTTGGCAGAGCGTTTTAATACGAATTCCATACTCATTGACAAACGTGCGGCAGTAACCGAGTCTATGAATAAATTGGATAATGAGTTCCTTGAGAAGATTAACAAGCTGATTGAAGATCGTCTTTCTTCTGAGAAAATTGATATCGGTTATTTGTCGGACGCCATGTGTATGAGTAATTCTACCCTATATCGGAAGATGAAGGCATTGACCGGACTTTCCACCAATGAATATATCCGCAAAATAAAGATGCAATATGCGGAACGTCTGTTATTAGAAGGGAAATACAATATTTCAGAGGTTGCATTCAAGGTGGGAATTAACAGTACGGTCTATTTCCGTCAGTGTTTTAAAGATGAATTCGGTATGGCTCCTTCTGATTATCTGAAAAAGATAAAACCGGAATAGAGTGGTTGTGTAAGCCATTTCTTCCATATAGTTAAGCTTTTTTTTACAGTCATCTGCTACAGACTCCGCCAGTGGACTGTAAGGTCTGCTTGGGTGGACTATACAGTCTGCTGCAATGGACTCTACGGTCCATTGAGGGAGTCTGTAGTAGGTAACCGTAAGAAAGGGCTTAATTGTAGGCAAGAAAAGCCTTAGCTAATAGGGAGATTGGACTTTGAAGGAAATTGTTGTTTCTCAATTTGTATGTTTATAAATGATTGTAGAATGCTTTCACCGTTTCCCATTTATAATAAGGGGCAATAGGGCTGTCAATGGGTAATTTGACTTCATTTTCATTATGTAGCAATTTTACAATAACTTCTCCTTGTTTATTCTTGAAAAAGATTAATTGAAGGTTGGCTCCCATAGGTGAAACACGGAAATCTTGCCAGGCCAGGTAATATCGGTCGGGATCTGTTTCTTGATTGGAGCATCCTTCTACTTGCATGAGTGCCAACAGACGGATCAGGTTGGTATCATGTCCGAAACGGAGGGTGGCGCAAGGAGTTCCTTCACGGATGGCGCGGTCGGCACTTTCTATAATATTCTTCAATAAAGATTTTGCACTCTTGGGGGCTGCTCCCTGATTGACGGGAGCATTGGCATTGCAAATATACATCCGATAATTCACAGACTGCCAGATACCGAATAATTCTTCTTTTTCAAACAAATCATAAAAGGATAGAGGCAACTCTACATCTTGCATGTCGGAAGCAATCCAATAAAGTCCCATCATGAGCTCGCGGGGATTCCTGACTTCTTTGGGATTTTTGAAAAGTGAAGCGATTAAACGTTCCGGATGAATATGATTTTCTTCGAATGTATGGAAAGCTGTTCTCCATGGCGCACTTGCCGAACCCAGCTTTTCGGCTTCGGGTGAAGTATAGGCAATGTAGTCCATGTGTCTTTGGTTGGCTTCGCGGGTGATCTGGAGGGAGGGGTTTAGTTCTTTCAGTTGTTCTGTGAATGCGGACATGCTCATGATACAACGTACGGAAACGCTCGAACGCGCTGATATGTTGGCGCTGTCTCGGAATATATGGGGATATTGTTGATAAAGCCGTTTGGCAATGGCTTTGTGTTGTCGTTCTCCTAATGGGGTCAGGTTTCCTCCGCGCCCACGGGCATTTTCCCATACTTTCTGGAGTCTGAGCCTCACATCTTCACCTAAATCGGTAAGTCCTGATTTATTGTGAAACGTATCAAAGACACGAATGACTTCTAGATAACGTTCGTCCGAAGTCATCCAGCGGGACCCATGGCGTCCGTAATGGCTGATGTAGAAAGGACTGTAACCTTCGGGTACCGGAGTTTGTATGCCGTTTGGTGTGGGATAAGCATAATAGATGCTACCCATTTTTTCCGGGCTTTGGATGATTTCTTCTTTCAGATTGTGTGCGGGGAGATCTATGGGAGCTACTTTCCAATTGATGCCGAGCGGATTATTTTGTATTTCCCATATCAGAGGGAAATCCGGATTATCCATAATCCACATTTCGCATCCGTCTACTGAGTCGTTTACATGCAGTAAGGAATAGCCCATAGCTTGTGACTTGGTATCAGCCAGTTGGTATTCTGTCTGATTATAATGAAATGCCTTTTGGCTTTTCAATTCCTGAAAAGCGGTTGCTGAAAGTAGGGCAAAGGTTTCTTGAATGGGGAGACAGATATGCTGTCCGTCTTCCGGCTGTAAGAAGCTTAGTCTGACCGCCGTTTTTAAAGCTTCTTGGGGCATGGCGTAGCTGCCTGATTGCCATCGGGTGTTTCTTTCAATTCCCCAATGCAGATAAAGGGTGTCGTTGGACTGATTGAAAGTAAATTGGTACTTTCGGGTTTGTCCATGCAGTTTGAATACAAATAACAGAGGGTTGGTAATGATATCTTGTGCCATTACATTTCCCATCAGGCTGCCGATAAGCAGAAAGCATATAAAAAGTTTTTTCTTCATCGTATGTTACTCTTTAGATTCAGGAAATAGTTTGCTCCCCCAGTAGTTACCGGGACTAGGGCCCATTTTTAAAACCAACTCGCCTCCTTTGATGATATCATTATGGCGGATGGCGGAATATGGATAATTCTTTCCATTTAATAAAATCGACCGGATATACTTGTTCTTTTCGGAAAGCCCTTCGGCTTTGATCGTGAATGTTTTGCCTTCCTGTAAATGGAAACGACTCTCTGTCAGTAGAGGGGTATGGACTAAATAATAGTCTTGTCCGGCATTGGGGTACAACCCCATCATGTGGAATACCAACCACGATGACATGGCTCCGGAGTCATCATTTCCGGGAAGGCCGGCAGAACCGTCATTATAGTTCTTCTGGATAATTTCATGGATGCGGTCGCCGCTTTTATCCGGACGCCCTACCCAGTGGTATAGGCAGGGAGTGAGGAAGGAGGGTTCATTATTCACATTGAAGAAACCCTTGTCAAAGAAAATATCCAGCCGTTCGTCAAACTTCTCTTTTCCGCCACATTGTTCAATGAGTCCGGGTACGTCATGCGGAATGCTGAGTGAATATTCCCAGGAGGAGGCTTCATAAAAGAACATGTTCCACCAAGGAGTATACCAAGGGCCTTCAAAGGTAACGGGGGTATATGTGAAGGTGGGTTTCTGGATATGGGAGTTTCCGAAAGGTATTTTGTCTAACCAGTTTCCTTCTTTATCCCGGGGAAGTATGAATCCTTTGACTCCTGCATGTTCATAATCGGCCCGCCACAAGTTCTTCCAGTTGGAAGATTGTTTCAAGTATTGCTGGTACAAGTCTGTCTTGCCTAGTCCTTTTGCTACTAAGGCTATGGCATAATCACAATAGGAGTATTCTATTGTGCGGTTTCCGGCTCGGGGAATACCGTATGGAATATATCCCAATTCCAGATAAGGAATCAGTCCGCCTCTTCCCTCCGCTTCTTCGTTACCTCCAGGCGGTATAGTCGCATCTTTCAGCATAGCTTCCAAAGCCAGATGGTAATCTATGTTTGGTAGTCCTTTTACAAATGCATCGGCTATAACAATTTCGGCGTTGGAGCCGCCTTGTGTCCGTCCGTTACAATTTCCGCTTCGTGCATCAGGCATGTAGCCGTCCCGTTTATAGATATTGATCAGTGAACGTACAATGTCTGTTTCTCTTTGAGGGTCAATCAGTGTGATAAGTGGAGTTGAGGTGCGGTAGGTGTCCCAGATAGCATAAAAATCATCATAATAAGGTTCCGGATCACTCCATAATGGATTTTCACCGGTACGGTCTACAGGCATTAACATGGTATGGTAGATACCGGTATAAAACATACGCTTATATTTTTCGGGTGTATTTGAGGCTATATCAATGCGTTGCAATAAGTTTTCCCATTGTGCCAATAAGGCTTGCCGGGTGTCCTCAAATGACCAATGAGGTATTTCGTTCCATACATTCTCTCTGGCTTTGAGAGAACTGATAAATGAAATTCCGACTTTCAGTTGAATGGTATTTGCAGAAGAAGGGAAACGCAACAAAGCTCCGGTTTTTTGTTGGGAGTCTGGCTGGTATCGTTCATTGCTGATTTGGCTTCCTTTCCATGTGGCCGTTTGTACAAAGGGATGGTCGGTTACTGCATAAAAATAAACGGTGTAGGCACGTCCGTTATTCCAACCTCCGCGAATACGGGTATATCCCATTACTTCGTGATCGGATATGATTTGAATTTCCGAACCTACAAATTGTTGTGCTTCGCGGGCATCGGGGGTCGGTTGTTCACCCAGGAAGAAGCCGGCGTCAACCAACAGGGATTTTAAGGAATCTTCGGGATAGGTGAATCGGTAGAATGAGGCGCGTGGAGCAGTTGTTATTTCAGTATATATGCCTGTTCTCTGGAATTCGGTAGCATAATAGCCCAAGCGGATTGTTTCATCTTTGCGATAGTCTATATGATTGAGTTGATCCATACCTTTGCCAAAAGGCATGACAAGTATGTTACCATATTTAGGACCTCCTCCTGTCCCGCTGACGTGTACTTGGGAGAAACCGTTGACTTGTTCGGGCATAGGCAGCCAACCACTATTGGGATGGACAGTGCAATCGGGCGATGGTTTCACCATACCATAAGGGCAGGAGGGACCGATAAATACCCGTCCCAGTCCTTCCGAACCGATTCTGGGATCTACGTAATCAGAAAGTCTGGCTTCCTGTGCCGCGACCGTCACGGGCAGCAGCAGGAAGACCAGTCTTAACAAAGAAACTTTGAATGGAATGTGGGTCATAATTATTTCTTGTTTATTTTTACACGTATTGTATTCTTCTCTTTGATATCTCCTCCGGCTTGTGTCAATTGAGGGAAGGCCCAATAAATGTTACAGCCGGTAATCCGGATATCCGAAGCGGTGTCCAGATAGAAAGCATAAGTCTTGTCATATACAAAACCATCTCCGTTACAAGGACGTTTGTCATACACACCGCCTTCATAACCGGTACGTTTTAACAACTTGACATCTATTTCATCAAAATAGATATGATGCACTTTCTCCGGAGTGTCTCCCCCTACGAAAATGCCGTTTTCACTAGTGCATTTAATCTGATTGAAGAAAATGTTGCTGACTTCTCCCGAGTGTCCTTTCGTTGCACCTTTGGGGAAACGCCAGCCTGCATCTTTATGATTGCCTACGGCACGAGGGTATGAGGTGACATAGATAGGTTCCGCTTTACCCCACCATACATCAGAATAGAACATACAGTCTACTAATATATTGGAGAAAATGACATTGCTCACAGTACCTTCATCCCGGTTTTGTATGCCGATGCCCCGGTTGCTGTTTTTGATAATGCAATTATTGAATAATACATTATCAATCTTGTCCATATTTTCCGAGCCTATCTTAATAGCGCATGAACGTGAAGTCATGATACAATTAGTCACTACAATATCTTCGCAAGAGCCATATTCTTCAAATTCCCGACGATTCTTCAGGCAAATGCAGTCATCGCCCGATTCAATGAAGCAGTTCGCTATACGTACTTTTTTGGAGTGATCCACATCAATACCGTCGCCGTTGCGTATTTTTAGATTATTCAATAAAGAGATGCCGTCAATCAAGGCATCGTAACAGCCTATCAGGTGTATTGTCCAATAGGCGCTGTTCCGGATCGTGATGTCACGGATAACGGTTTTCTCCACATTGATAAGGGTAAGCACATGTGGGCGTGGGTCAAAATCAGTGACGGGCTTCAGCTCGTAGGAATCATCCAGCTCTTTGCCCATGAAGGCGATTCCGTTTCCGTCTATTTCTCCTGTACCGGTAATGGATATTTGTTTTAAGTCTTTTCCACTGATCCACATCATTCCTTCGCCACGGTTTTCGCGGAATGCGCTTTCTGTATAGATGCTTTCATCGGGGTTGGCCAGCAATCGGGAGTTGGGTTCCAGATGAAGGTTCACATAGGATTTCAAATATAGCGGACCGCATAGAAAGGTGTGTCCGGCAGGAATGATTACGGTTCCGCCACCGGCAGCGGAACAGGCATTGATGGCGCGTTGTATAGCGGCGGCATCATCTGTTTGTCCGTCTCCTTTGGCTCCATAGGTCATGATGTCGTACGTGTTCCCTTGATGGGAAGTACTGCATCCTGTCACAAACAACAGGAGGCAGCATAAGAGGCTGATGATAGTTTGTTTCTTCATATGGATTGTTTTTTATTTTTTGTACTTATTTCATGTTGTCGGGAGGCAGGCTGAGGGCGGATGCTCCCCAGCTTGTATTAGGGTTCGGGCCCATCTGGAACTCTAATGTTCCTCCCTGTACTATATCTTGGTGTGTAAAGTAATTCTTGTCATATTCTTTTCCGTTTAGTTTTGCTGACTGGATATATATATTTTTTTTGTTGGCGTTGTGGGCTAATATGGTGAATGTCTTTCCGTTTTCCAAGCGGATACTCATCCGGGGAAAAGAAGGACTTCCTATTATATAATAAGGTGTACCGGGACATACCGGATAGAATCCCATAGCAGAAAATACATACCAGGCAGACATCTGTCCTGCATCATCATTACCTGACAGACCACCGGGAGCATTCAGATATTCTGTTTCCATAATATGACGTACCTCCCGTTGGGTTTTCCAAGGTTGTCCGGCATAGTTGAAGAGGTAGGCTATCTGATGACAAGGTTCGTTGCCGTGCCAGTAGCGGTGTTCGCTGAACATGGAATCCAGTTTGGCAATGTATTTTTCTTTTCCGCCCATACATTCCATAAGTCCGTATATATCATGGGGGGCATACCAAGTATAATGGCAGGGAGCTCCTTCGGTGATGAAGCGGGTGAAAGAAAAGGCGTTACCGGCATCGGTGAGGAAACTTCCGTCAGCGTATCTGCCTTGGGCATATCCGGTGCTAGGGTTTATTACGTTACGGTAATATCGTGCACGTATCATTAATGTATCATAAAGTCCTGTTTTTTGTGGATCAGGAAAGTAATCATCTGATGTTTCCAACTTTTGCAGGACTTGGGCCAATACGAAATCATCGTATGCATATTCTAAAGTACGTGACACTTGTTCGCAGGTATGAAAGGCTTCCGGTACGCTGTCTTCCAAAGGAATGTATCCATATTTTAGATAAGAATTCAAAGCACGCCGTCCCATTCCGTTTTTATATTCTTCATAGGTGGCGGGAGTCCTGAATGCGTTCCGGAGCATTCCTTCGCAAGCTTTGTTGATATCAAAATTACGGATTCCTTTGATATAGGCATCTCCCAGTGCGGAGATGCAATGATCGCCTATCATGGCTGCGGTATAACTGTTCCAACAAGGAAATATAGGCAGCCAGCCGCCTTGTTCATATTTGTCCACCAATGATTGCATCATGTCTCCGGCTTTCTTTGGGGTTAGGATATTGACTAAAGGATGGAGAGCACGGTAAGTATCCCACATACTGTAATCTTCATAGTAATTTCTACCGTTGGCTGATTGTCTGAACGGGTGTCCTGTGGAAAAAGAAGGATAGCGCCCGTCTACATCATTGAATGTACGTGGCAGGAATGAGGCACGGTAGAGTGCTCCGTAAAATTTCTCTTTATCGTTTCGGTTGTTTGTCTGTACTGTAACTTGTGAAAGTCTTTGTTCCCAGATGGAGTTCAGTTCCTGTCGGGTGCGGTCAAAATCCCAATGAGGTATCTCGGTGTCCAGATTCTTTTGAGCGCCTTCCATGTCAGTAAAAGAGGAAGCGGCTTTAATTAATATGGGTCTTTCTGAGTGCATTTTGAACCGGAGATATGCACCTATACCTGTTCCATCGGCTATCTGTCGTTGTCCGGCGAAGAGACTGTCATGCCGGAATGTACCATATTCTTCTATTTCATTTTGATATTCAATGATAAAGTACCCGTTGTATCCGGCGGGTTCTCCCCAGCCTTGATAGATGCGGTGGACGGGATTGTATCCGCGTATCTGTTTTTTTATGGTATCGATTTCAATATATCCTTTCCCTTCATCACTGTTAGGATTGACTATGAGATAAGCATCTTCCGGTTGGTTATAAGTGAATCGAAAAATGGCTGAACGGGAACGTCCGGTCATTTCTGCAAAGATGGAATAATCTTTGAGAAGGACAGAGTAATAGGCGGGCGTTGCTGTTTCTTCTTGGTGAGAGAACAGGCTTCCTCTGTCTTGGGGAAGATATTTCAGTGTACCCGATACAGGCATCAAGGTCATGGAACCGTAATCCTGTGTACAACCTCCGACAATCCAATGTGAATTGCGGAAACCTTGTATTTTCGTATCTTTGTAATAATAGGGAGCCTTACATTTTGCTTCTGTATCTTGTGTTTGGGGAGTCCAAAAGTTCATTCCGTTGGGCTCTAGAACAGCAGGCAGCGTTTGCCCGTACTCTTCGGTATTTTTGCCGAAAAGTTCTGCGGTGTGGGTTGCGCTTGGTGCAGTGCCCGTACGGGTATCTACGTAGAACAGTAGGGATTCTTCCTGATGGCCGATACAAGCAGTAAACAGGCTGCATATAATCAACAGGTAAGATAGGGTACTTTTCATAGCTCTTCTTGGAAAAGGGTTATTTTTTTATCTCCTGATGGAGTATTTTTATAAAGAGTTCCGGCCGGTCCAGATTGACTAAATCGGGATGGACTTCAATCGCTTTTTTATATTCTTTTTCACTCGCATTCTGAATAGCAGCCATTATCTTGATATGATTGCTTTTGCAGAATTCTTTGAATTGAGGAGTGATATTGAGGATATCTGTTTCTACATAGGTCGGGGTGCATATTTTCATCCATTTCTTCAAAGCCGCTATATTGGAGGCATTTACTTTAATCTTCATTTCCGGAGCGATTTTGATAAATTCTTTCAGCATTTCTGAGTCTGCAAACCAGAAGAAACTTTTATTTTCATATCCTTTTTGGCGTACTAATGTAATCAAATCTTTTATCGGAGTTCCTCGTTTTACATCAAAAAAAATGTGTGCCTTTCCTTGTAGGGTATCTAGCATTTCGGCTATACGGGGTACGTGAATGCCGGTAAATCGAGAACTGAACCAACTGCCGGCGTCTAATTTTTCAATATCTTTGGATAGCATATCTTGAATGGGACCTTTACCGTTGGTAGTACGGTCTAAAGTTTCATCATGCAGATTATAAAGTATATTGTCTTTACTTTTGCGCACGTCCACTTCTATCCAGCCGGCTCCATGTTTCAATGCAGCTAGAGCTGATGGAATGGTGTTTTCCGGCGCTATATGGTTCGCTCCTCTGTGTACTACGATTTCGATAGAGTCCTGGTACATCATTTTATGGGCATGTATAGGAAATGGGAATAATACCAAGATGGATGTCGCGATATGAAGTAATAAGATTTGATGACGTTTCATGAATTATTTTTTGCTTTAAAGGTTTTTATAAGAGCTTGCCGTAACAAGCCCTTATAAAAACTTATTTAATTTACCAATAACCGTAATTTTGCTTCCAGTTGGTGTTTGAATTCATCAAGCCGACAGATACAGGGAAGATTCTACGCCATTTCTCGGTCTTGGCTTCCGGATGATATTGATTTTTATATCCCCAGTCGTCTTCGAACTTTCCAAAACGGATTAGGTCATTGCGACGCCATGTTTCTGCGTAAAATTCACGTGCACGCTCTTCAAGCAACTCGTCCAATGAAGGAGAATGCTCCAATAATGGAGCGTTACAGTAGCTGCGTATTTGGTTGAACAGGGATTGTGGCGTATCACCGTTCGTAGCTGTTGCTCCCCGTAGAATAGCTTCTGCTTTCATCAGCAGAATATCTGCATAACGGAAGATAGGTACATCATTGCTTTGATTCCGGTTATAGAGGTTATAATCGTCTGCTTGAATAGCCCATTTGATGCATCGGTATCCCTGGCACCATGCGTTCAAGTCATTTCCAAGATCCATTTGGTCATTCAAGATGGTGATATTCTTGGTGAGGACAACTTGTTGTCCGTTGTATATATAAGGTTCTGTTCCCATTGTATGTGTGCTGATGTCATAATAGTTGATCGCACCTTTCATGATGATGTCATTGCGTTCATCTCCTTCCAGGCAAAAACGGTCTGCTGCTTCAGGAGTGACGATGAAAACGCCTCCAGCATTTTTGGATAGTGTTATACCGAACAGTCCTTTGCCGTCCGCGCCGTCATTGTTGAATTTAGGCCAGAATTGAAAACGGGCGTAAGTATTGGCTCTGGTTGATGTTTCATTATTTTGGTATGGCATTGCATAGATGAAATCTTTGATCTGATAGCCGTTGTCCGGCATGAATTTCTTGCGATAACCATCACTGAGGTTGAAATGACCAGAGGCGATGATATCATCGCAATATTTTATGACATCATTCAATTTGGAATTAGTCATGCTTGGATCATAAGTAGCTACATCATCACAGGTATAAACAGCCCAGTTTATATAGAGTTTGGCAAGGAGAGCCTCAGCCATCCATTTGGTTGGCTTGCCATAAGTGGAAGCATCAACATCTTCTTTTAAACCGCCGGAAGCCAAAGCACGAAGCAGGTCGCTTTCGATAAATTTTGTAATTTCGGAACGGGGAGAACGGTCGATAGCTTCAGAATCGCCGATCAAATGGTCTAATTTGGGAGTTGCTCCGAATGTATCCATAAAAATAAAATGATAGAAAGCACGCATGGCAAGTGCCGGAGCAATCAAGGCTTCTTGTTCGGCATTGTTTTCATCCTCTCCACCCAGGTCAAAAATTGCTTGATTGCACTTTGTGATTGCAGCCGGAATATCACCGGCCCAGTCCACGTGTGCGTCTCCTGGAAGGCTGGCATGAAGAGAGGAATGGATATAATTGCCGCCATCATACCAGTTACCACCAAATGTCACTGCCATGAATTCATCAGAGGACAGCAGGGCAGCTTCCATATAACGACGTCCTAATGCTCCGCCGAATCCATAATACAAACCTGCCATTTTCGCTTCTTTGGCAATTTCGGAATCCGGGTATTCTGTATAAGTAGATTTAAGATCCACATCTAGATCTGTGCAGGAGGAGAAGGTGAACAGACCACCTACTAGCCAGGTTATTAATTTTATGCTATTTTTCATATCAGTTTTCAATTATATGGTTAGAAATTCATGTTTACACCGATCATAAATGAACGGGTACGCGGATAGTAATTGGTGCGTCTGTCCATACCCGGTTCCAAGCCTCCAAGGTTGATTTCCGGATCACGACCGGAGTAACCGGTAATGGTGAATACATTATTACAAGTAGCGTATAGCTTGAGCGAGTTTATCCAGTTACCAATTTTGCCGAAAGTATATCCCAATGAAACCGAGGACAGACGGAAATAACTACCGTTCTCTATCCAGCGATTGGATGGTGCTTGAGATTGTGTGTCTGTAGCACGGTGTTCGGTAGCTACGCTTTTTAATACATTGCGGCCTTCTTTCACAAAAGAAACATTAGAGTATTGTTCTGCAGTGGCGTTGTAGATATCTTGTCCAAGAACACCAGTAAAGAATAAATCGAGATTCCAGTTCTTGTATTGGAAGTTATTGCTCCAGCCTAAATTTAAATCAGGTTGTGCACAGCCGGTAATAGTACGGTCTCTATCAGTTTCAGGATCTGTGGTCGTTTCGCCTGTACGCTCACCCGTTTCAGGATCGTGTACATAAAAGATGGATACTCCTTGGTTATTGTAGCCGGCCCATTCGTAGGTGTAGAAGGTGCCGATAGGATGTCCTTCCATGATGCGCTGTACGTCTGCATTTGAAGAATAACCTGCGATTTCAGGATCGGCTGCACGGATATAATCTACGGAATATTCACTGTTGGATATACTTTCTACGTTATTTTTATTATGAGATAAGTTCAAACTGGTTTGCCAAGAGAAATTTTTTGTTTGTATAGGAGTGGCATTAATGGTAAATTCAATACCTTTATTGCTGATATCTCCCACATTGGCCGGCATGGTTCCGAAAGGATAGCGGTTTGTGGAAACCTCGTAAGTGTATATCAGGTCGCTGGTACGCTTGTCATAGTATTCGATGGTTCCTCCTAATCTGCCTCCAAAGAAGCTGAAGTCCAGCCCGATGTTCAACATGGCTGTACGTTCCCATTTTAGGTCTGGATTGGCATTTGAGGCGGCTGCCAGGGTATGGTAACTATTCTGTGTGCCATTGGCGTTTGTATAGTTGAACCAACCTGAAGTACTGTAAGTCTGGATAGCCGAATAAGCTCCGAATCCGAGTGAGTTACCACTAACACCATAACCAACACGGAACTTCAAGTCATCGAAAACATTTAAATCTTTGATGAACTTTTCTTCGCTCATACGCCATGCCAACGATGCAGATGGAAAAGTTCCCCAACGGTTGTTCTTTCCAAAAGCAGAGGAGCCGTCACGGCGAATTGTTGCTTGAAGCAGGTATTTGCTGTTGAAGGAGTAGTTGATACGTCCATAAAATGAGATCATACGTAAAGTTTCCAAATGACCGTTATTATTGCTGGTGATACCGCCATTCTGCCAATCCATTTTATTGGCAAGGTTCAGATTATAAAAGGTGGTGTTATCATTGTAAAAGTCGTAGACATCCAGACCGAAACTGTCATTGTCATCATTCTGTTCCCATGAATAACCGGCCATCAGGCCCAGTTTGTGGATATTGGCGAATGTATGATCATAGTTTATGTATGTTTCAAGAATTTTTTTCTTGTTTTCTGTTGCAATACGTTTAGCTTCGCCATTTCGGGTGTTATATTGGGATTTGCTGGTATGGTATTCGTTCCATATATATTGTTCGTCTTGATAGGAAAGACTTAAGTTCCATTTCAAGTCCTTAGTGATATCTAAAGTACCTTTGGCTGTTCCTTGAAGGAGTTTCTTGTTATTTTCAAAAGTATCTTCATTGATCATGGATACAGGATTGAAGTTTTGGGAGATAGTTTTGTCGCTATACCAAGAACCGTCTGCATTGGTGACAGGAACTAGTGGAGAATAATAATTCATGGCATCGAATACGGATTGGCCATCTTTGGCGGAATCAACGGTAGTACCTTTTGATTGTGCGGCATTCACGTTAAAGGCTAAGGTGAGCCGATCATTCAGTGCTTTGGTTTGCAAGAATGCGCGGCCGCCGAAACGCTCGAAATCTGTACCACGTACGATACCTTGTTTGTTTTGATAACTCATGCTGGCACTGTATTGAGTCTTTTCTGAACCGCCATTGATAGAAACGTTGTGGTTATGACTGATTGCTGTGCGCAGTACTTCATCGTTCCAATTGGTGTTTGCTCCTTTGTCATTCGGAAGAGTGATGTTATTTTCCTTGGCATAGGTGCGGAGTTCGTCGGCAGTCATCATATCTAAACGCTTGGCAATGTTGTCAAATGCAAGATATGCGCTGTAGTTTACAGAAGTGTGCTCACTTTTACTACCTTTTTTGGTGGTAATCAAGATTACACCGTTAGCAGCCTTGGAGCCATAAATAGCCGTTGCAGAAGCGTCACGAAGTACGTCAATGCTTTCAATATCTTCGGGAGCAATCAGACTTAATGACATACCGGGAATACCGTCAATAACATAATAAGGTTCCATTGCCGCACCGGTACGCAGAGAAGAAGCCCCACGTAAAGAGATAGAAGCTGTACCAGAAGTCGGGTCGCTGCTTTGTACTACCGTCAAACCAGGGACTTTACCTTGCAACAACTGTCCAGGGTCAGAATAAACTCCTACATTCAGTTTGTCTGCTTTCACAGTGGTAATGGAGCTGGTTACATCCTTACGACTCATACTGCCATAACCTACTACCACAACTTCATCTAATGTTTTAGAATCTTCTTCCATAATAATCTTCAAAGAAGATCCTTTTACTGTAATTTCCTGGGTAGTGTAACCCACGTAAGAGAATACGAGTGTCTTTCCTTGTGCTACATTCAGTGTAAACTGTCCGTTAAAGTCAGTGATAACACCGTTGGTAGTACCTTTTTCGACTACATTCACTCCGATAAGGGGTTCTCCGGTCTTGTCTGTGACAATACCGTTAACTTGATTTTGAGCAAATGCCAGTGTACTGTTTAATAGGAGTAATGCAAAGACTACTATCTGTGCAAATGTCCTTTGGGTTAGAGATTGTACGTTTAGCATAGAATTTAATTTTGGTTTTGATTAATATGTTCTTGTTTAATACTGCATAGTTCTCTATATATTATGAATTGGTTGTTACAGTTTGATGTATATTTTCTTAAGATATAGCGGATAACCGATACACCCCAAAAACAGAGTGAAAACGAGGGCGTAGACAGCTGAGGCAAGGTAGGCGTCGGTTATTCCTGAATGAATGGCTGCATAGGCTGCCGCCTTCCATCTGGTACTTCCCATCATAATGGCAAGTACTTCGCTCAGTACATAGAGGAATAGGGGGTTGACGCCGAAGATGATGAAGAAGCGGCACCATTTTTGTTTATTCCTTATGTCTATATAATACATTAATGTGGCAAGTGACATGGAAGCCGCTCCGCAGGTCACCAGAACAAAAGTAGGAGACCATATTCTTTTATTTAAAGGCAGCGCATCTGCCAACAAATAGCCGATACTCATCAGAATGAATCCGGTCAAGAACAAACGGAGCACTTTGTTTTCTGTCTGATGGCTTTGTATTATCCATTTTCCACATGAAAAACCGATACAAGTGTGGGCGATAGCAGAGAGAGTGCTTACAAATCCTTCCGGATCAATCGGGCTCTTCTGATAGAGATGTGCTTCGCCGAAAAGTTGCCTGTCAATGATGGATAAAATATTGCTTTCATCGCAGGTATAACCGTTCCCCATGCATAATATGACAGTGTAGCTTACCAGTAAGATAAAGGTTAATGTGGGGATGAACTTATGATTCATAAATAGGGCTGTAAAAGAAATAACACAGTAACATAAAGCAATGCGTTGTAGTACCCCGGGGATGCGCAGATGGACAAAAGGCAGGAAGTCACCTTCACATACATGGTCAAACCAACCGATTGCCCATCCGATGCATAGAATAAGAAATGTGCGTTTCAATATTTTGGTTACCACTTGTAGGGAAACGTTGAAATTGAATTTGTTCAATGAAATATATGTTGAAATACCCATGATGAACAGAAAGAAAGGAAAAACCAAGTCACAAGGTGTCAGTCCGTTCCATGCAGAATGTTGTAAAGGTGCATACGACACTTTGCCTCCTGCATTGTTAACCAGAATCATTCCTGCTACAGTGATGCCCCTGAGTGCATCGAGTGACAAAAGCCTCTTTTTAATGGGCAGTGCCTGCTGTGCGGTTTCTGTATCGAGTTCTTTCTTTTTCATCTTACTATCAATTGTTTATCAATGTTATAGCCTCTTTCGCTACTTCTATACAATCACCTTCGGCAGATGCCGCATAGGTGTTCTTTGCCAGTGTCCATGGTTCTTCCAGGGCATACCAATCTATGGTCATGGCTGGATTATCGGCAGTGGGGGTTGATGAATTACCTACTGGCAGTACAGGAAGTTTGCCATCCAGTTGGTCTTGCAGTACTTGCCAGTATTTTTCCCAACGTTTATAATAAAAGTCGCGCAGTAGTCCGTTCCATTCTTTATGGGCATAATCTCGTAACTTGCCGATGTCGGCGCAGTAACGGTTTCCCCATGTGGTGATTTGTACGCGGGCATTCCATTCGTAGAGGTCTTTCTCTTCAGATGTACTTCCTAGATTGCGCGCTTGTTGAATCCAGTTCCCTACTTTGAATTCTTTGCGTGTGCCCAACAGTTTGTCTTGCATTATCAGTAGTTCCAAGAACTGTCGGGTATGTGTGGCATAACTTTTTTTATCGAAGCTTTTAAAGTCGGCAACAGCGTAATTGTACACTATTCGGGCACGGTCGGCAATGGCTTGTCGGGTGATATCAACTAGATCATATTCAAAGTTGTTGTTACCGCGATATTTGTGTGCCACGCTCACCATCAGTCGTGCGGCTTCTGCTGTGGTAGTGGGGTCGTAATAGTTGCACATTTTGCTCCAGCTGGATGCTTGGAAATTATTCAGTGATGGGCGCCCGCAAAAGATACTTTCGTGAGGACCTTGTTGGTTGTTGCCTGCCGGACAGTTGTAGATGCCGTTTGCCAAGATTTGCCAAGCTTGCCAGATAGATTCATCGTCTGTGCCATAGCGTGCGCGGATGTATTGTTTTATCCATTCTTCTTTGGTAAACTTTTCTGCACGCCAAGGTAGTTCGCACATCAGTTCGAACATAATGGGATTATTTTCAATGCCTTCCATTGTCAGACCGATGCCTTTTAGCTGAGCGGCCAGTGGGTTGTCTTTGGTCAGGTAAAAATTATGAAGAAGTTGGTCCATCCTTCCATGCAAACCCACGTTCCCACCGAAATTTTCCAACAGGCAGAACAACCAGTTGTGTTCTTCGTATCCTTTGTCTCGTTTCCATATAGAGGGAATGCCCCACATGGGACGACATTCGCTAAATAAATCAAGGATGAGCAGATCGCCGGGATTCAGCGCTTTCATCATTTCCGGGCGTGGATTTTCTGTCCATCCCTGCACCACCCACACAACTTTTGGATTAGCCTTCTTCATTGCGTCCATAATAGCCCTGCCGGCTTTGCCGAAGTCTAGTCCGGCAGGCAAGCTTTTGGCTTCATGAAAAGGATCGATGGAGTAGTAGTCACTTGTTCCATACAGCTTTTCGGTTTCTTCGTAAAAAAGGCTGGCAATCTGGGTAAACTTGGGATCGTCGGGCAGTAAGATTCCCGGCCGGTCAAATCCGTTCCATTTGTTGAGAGTGCTTTGGGCGGATTCCGAGGAAGTGTTGCTTAATGTTTTCTCTTCTTTTCCACCATCAATACGTTTTCCCAAATCCAGTTTGGAGGGGATCATACCCGAGTAACCGGGCAGTACGGGGTGCATTCCCCATTCTTTCATTCGTTTCAATATTTTTTTCTGCAAGTCTTCTTGCTGTTTATACCAACTATCGGGGTTAGGGCCTCCCCAGCCTTCCAAATTGTTCATTTCCCACCAGGCAAGGAATGCTGGTCCGGCAATAAAATCATTGATTTGCTGTTTGGAAAATCCTAAGCGGAGTAATAGGTTACGCCACACACATTCATGTCCTACGGCAGCAAGTGGCAGGTTGATGCCATGCAGTGCCATCCAATCCAGTTCCTCTTCCCAACGTTTCCAATCCCAAAATGCCATGGAGTAGGAGTAGGTGCAGTAATTGAAATCGTAACGCAGGGCCAGATTTGTTTCGTGGCGTTCTTTACGGAAGACGGGAGGAAGAACATTGGGTAGTGAGGCATGCATACCGTTCCATGACAGGTGGATTCCGGCATGATACTTTAAGTACCAGTTGATTCCGGTTGCTATATTAATATAGGTATTGCCTCGTATCACTACCTTGTCGCCTTTTTGGTCCAACTCGAAAAAGTCATTTGGGCTTTTGTGTAGTTCGACTACGAACTTGTCCGATGCTCCCTTGTCTATCCTTTCCAGCATTCCCTTGATGGGGTTTGCCAGTATACCGGAGGAGAGTAATATCAGCCAGCTCAATAATAAGAATGTGTTTTTCATATACATTTGCATTTTTGTTTTTTACAAATGTAAGGGAAACAAAGCTTTTTATAGGAGAATATGGTGCACAAATGGAGTAAAATAGTAAAGTGAACTATTTTTTTCCAAAATATTCGCTTGGAAGTACTCCAAACAGTTCTTTGAAGCATTTTGTGAAATATTTAGGGTCGTTAAAACCTACGGCATATGCGATTTCTGCAACAGAAATGTCACATTCTACTTTGGTTAAAGTGTCTTTTGCCACATTTAATCGGTAGTTTCTCATGAATTGACCAATGGATTGCCCTGTCAAAGATTGTAATTTCTGATTGACTAAGGTTTTGCTGTATCCCATATCGCGGATAAAGCGCTCTAAGTTATAATCCGAGTCGGCATAATGTTCTTTCATTAAATTGATTGCCGATGTCATAAATGTGTTGTCTTTGGAACTAGCGTTTATATTCAATGTTTCACAATTCATACTAGTGGAGAACATGGATTTGTATTTCTGGCGTAAGGCAAGTATATTTCGGATACGTAATCTTAGAATAACCTCATCAAATGGTTTGCACAGATATTCATCTACTCCTATTTCATAGCTGATTCTTTCTTGGGCTTCAGACCGGAGGGCAGTGAGCATGAGAAAGGGGATGTGGGAAGTAGCCAGATTAGCTTTTACCCGGCGGGATAATTCATTCCCGTCCATGACGGGCATCATCAGGTCGCTGACAATCAAATCAATCGTTTCTCTTTGAATCAAGTAAAGAGCTTCTGCACCGTTCTGTGCTTCTTTTAATTGATAATTGTTTTTGAGAATGGAACAAATATAAGTACGCATATCTGCATTATCTTCAACAATGAGGATGGTTTCCTTTTTCTCGTTTCCATTGGCAGGAATGGAAAGTGGATGTTCATTCTGCTCATATTTTTCTTTTTCTGATTTGGCTTGGGGGATACCTTTTTCCAAAGGTAATAGTATTCTGAAGAAAGCTCCTTGCTTGGGATTGTTTCCTGCATAGATGTTGCCTCCGTGCAGAGAAATGATTTTCTTACATAAGAATAGTCCGATTCCTGTGCTGCTTTGTCCATAAACGGGATATTTGATGCTCTTTTTGGATTGGTAGAAGCGTTCGAAAATACGTTCTATATCTTCGGGTACGATACCATTACCTGTATCTTTTATATCTATGAACAGCCAGGTATGGTTGTCTTTGTCGGTAAGGGAAGCCACATACAAACTTATTTTTCCATAATCGGGAGTGAATTTAACAGCATTGGATATCAGATTAATAATGGCTTTGCGCATATATTCAACATCAAATATCCAAAACGGGGTACAGAGCCGGAAGTAGGTGATGATGTTTATGTTCCGTTCATGGGCAAATACTTCGAAAGGCATTAATATATTTTGTATAAGGCGGATAAAGTTTTCGTTTGTCTTATTTAATACAACTTTGTCTGCATCTAACTTTCTGAAGTCCATTAATTCATTGACTAGTGATAGCAGATAATTGGAATTCCGTTCAGCTATTTGTAGCTGTTTCTTTACTTCCGGCTCATGGCTTTTGTCAAGGGCGCGTTGGATGGGACCGTTGATTAAAGTGACTGGTGTCCGGAATTCATGAGTGATATTGGTGAAGAAAGCAATTTTTTCTTCCGTTACCTCCTCGACGTGTCGTGCCATTATTTCTAGTTGTTTATTTTGTAACTCTAGCTCATGGGTGCGTTGGGCTACTTCTTTTTCCAGTTGTTTTTTCTGTTGACGGTACAGACTTATTTTCCATTGATAAAAATAATAGCTGCCTACGGTGATCAGAATGGCAAGCAATAAATAGAACCACCAGGATTTATAGAAATAAGGAGTGATGGTTACTTTGACTTCCGTTATTTTATCGGACCAATGTCCTTTCTCGTCTGTGGCACGGACTTGGAACACATATTTTCCGGAGGGAATGAAATTGTATCTAGCAGTATGTTCGCCAGGAAGGGTTTCTGTCCATTCATTCTCATAATTTTTCAAGCGGTAGGCATATTTCACTCGGTTACAGTTTCCATAGTTTAAGGTGGAAAACTCGATGGAAAAACCATGATCTTTTTCGTGCAGACGGATGGTATGTAAATTTGTTACCGCGCAGGGAGTTTTTCCGTCTGCTGGAGGATAGACCATGGTACCGGCGACACTGATTGAGGTCAGTTTGACTTTGGCATCCTGTTTTTTGGTCTTGGCTATATCGGGGGTGAAAGCGACTAATCCGTTTATAGTACCGAAATATAACAGGTTATTTTGGGGAGAATAATAAGATGCGTTCCAATAAAACTGATTATTGGGCAGTCCGTCTTCTTTTGTATAATTGGTGAAAGTCATGGTTTGTGTATCCAGTTGGGCGATGCCGTGGTTGGTGGACATCCACAGATGTCCCGTTTTATCTTCCACAATACCTATAATGGTATTATTGGGTAACCCGTCCTTGCGGGTGTAGTTATGAAATGTGAACTGTGTTCCGTTTTCTTCCGCTAGTTGATATAGTCCGTTCCCATTTGCCCCCAGCCAGATGGTACCATTATGATCTTCTATGATACAGTTTATTTTTTCTAATTGCAATGAAGTGGGTTCCGTCAGTTTATGTTTTAAATAGGTATAGCTGAATTGTGTGGAGGAAATGGAGAACGAGTGTAAATCCATAATGAAAACTCCTTCAGATGTTCCCATCCAAAGGCGTTTCTTGCGGTCGATAATGATGGACCCTACCGCATCGAATTCATTGTCGGAACGGTCAAACAAGATCCGGGTGAAACGCTTGGTCTTTTTATGGTAGAAATGAAGCCCTCTGGTAGTACCAAACCATAAACCATTGTTCATGGTGTCTTCACAGGCGCTGCTCAGGAAATCTCCTTCCAGTCCTATGGAGTCTTCCCGGATATGGCGTTGGAAAGTTTGGTTATGGGGGATGTTCAGATTTAGTTCATTGATTCCGACTCCCCAAGTATATGCCCATAAATGATTTTCGGAATCAATGAGAATGCCACGGATAGAGTTGTTACTGATGGAAGTGGGATTGTTCTGGTCAAAAGTATAATGAATGAACTCATCGCTGCCTTTGCTCTTTTTGTTGAGTCCTCCCTCTACTGTTCCTACCCATAGATTTCCGTCTTTGTCTTCGCTGATGGCATTGACCGGATTGGGGGAAAGAGAGGTTTCTCGAAGATAGTTATATTGCCACACATACGTTTGCAGACAATTGGGAGTCAATAAATTGATTCCTCCTATCTCGGTCCCTACCCAGATATTCTCATTGTCGGTCAGCAGGCAGTTGATGAAATTACAGTTCAACGACTTGTCAGGCATTTCATTGTTTTGGCGGATATAAGTAAAAGTATCGATATCCCGATTGTATACATTGAGTCCGTTCAGAGTAGAAACGATGACATCTCCTTTGCTAGTCAGTTTAACTCCGGTTATATAGGCTTGACTTAGCATTCCGGGGCGATGATTGGAGTAACGGTACCGGTTCAAACTCTGCCGGGTATGGTTATACTTGAAGAGTCCGCGATTGGTTCCTATCCATAACAATTCCCCGTCAGTTTCCATGCAGAGAATTCTCCAGTCTTCTGAAAAGGGTTTCAGCAGCTCCGATACCATGGTGGTTTTCAGTAAGTGGTTGCTTCCTTTTTCAATACGGCATACATGATTATCTATGCCTGCACAGATGTATTCTTGCAGGTCAATAACAGCGTGGATGGGGGATTCTGTATCTTTTTTCAGTTTATAGTAATCTTTTATTTGCCCGTCTACGCCTAGTTCCAGATACCATAGATTCTTGTCTGTCGATATCCACAGATTGTCCTGCTTGTCCCGATAGATGGATGCAATGTAGTTACTTGCTAGAGATTTCAATTCGGCAGGCAGTTCTTTGTCCGTGTCTATCTGTGTATAATGTTTCAAGTCAATGAGGTCTATTCCTTCTTCCGACCCTATCCAGAGTCGTTGAAACTTATCCTCACAGACTTTATGCACGTAGTCGTTTTTCAAGCGAATGGAGTGGGATTGGGAATTATAATGAATGAATTGATAGCCATTATACCGTCCTATTCCATTATTAGTAGCTACCCAAATATATCCTTGAGTGTCTTTGTAAATATCATTGATGAAATTATGGGGTAACCCAGTATCTTCTGTAATGAAGCTGAAATTATATCGGTTGAAAAAGTTATGTAAGTTTTCTCCAAATAAGTTCAATACTCCTCCTATAAGTAGAAGAAGTGCTATAATGTGCGTTTTCATATCAGTAATTGTTTCCCAACAAATGTAAATAATAGTAAGATAGTTCCAAAACATTTGAGTGGAAATCTTGTTTCTGAGAGTAATATAAGGAAAATGGCGGGTGGAGATTACAATGGAATTACAAAAGAATGTGATGAAGGCTTTTATGATATGTATGATAATAAAAAAGGCTCGCTATCTGCGAACCTTTGTGCTCTTCGTCTTGGACTTGAACCAAGGACCCTCTGATTAACAGTCAGATGCTCTAACCGACTGAGCTAACGAAGAAAATTTGCATTTGACTTTAAAAGTGCTCTTCGTCTTGGACTTGAACCAAGGACCCTCTGATTAACAGTCAGATGCTCTAACCGACTGAGCTAACGAAGAAGGTTTTTCTCTCAAATGCGGTGCAAAGATAATAGGTTTTTCCGAAATATGCAATATCTTTGCAGAAAAATTTTAGATAAATGGATAAAATAATTGGAATGGGCAATGCATTGGTTGACGTTCTTGTTACTTTGCAAGATGATTCGCTACTAGATGAGATGAGTTTGCCCAAAGGAAGCATGCAACTTATAAATGAAGATAAGTTTTTGAAAATCAGTGGTAAATTCTCTGGTATGAAAACGCATAAAGCTACAGGGGGAAGTGCGGGAAATACAGTTTTGGCGTTAGCTAACCTAGGGGCACACCCGGGATTTATCGGAAAGATAGGCAACGATGATTTTGGGCAATATTTTAAGAAAAACGGTTTGAAGCAGGGAATTGACATGAAATTGCTCGCCGGTGATTTGCCTACAGGAGTGGCTTCTACTTTCATTTCACCGGATGGGGAACGTACTTTTGGAACTTATCTGGGAGCTGCTGCTACTATGAAAGCCGAAAATCTGACGTTGGATATGTTTAAGGGGTATGCATATCTATATATAGAAGGATACTTGGTACAGGATCATGAATTGATTCTTCGTGCTATGCAATTAGGAAAAGAGGCTGGATTGCAAATCTGCTTGGATATGGCCAGTTATAATATTGTGGAAGGGGATTTGGAATTCTTCGATATTTTGATAACTAAATACGTGGATATTGTTTTTGCTAATGAGGAAGAGGCAAAGGCTTATACAGGCAAGGATGCATGGGGGGCTATCAATGAAATTGCTTCTAAATGCAGTGTTGTAATAGTAAAACTAGGTGCCCAAGGTTCATGTATAAAGAAAGGTACGGAATGCATCAAACTAGAGGTACCTCCGGTAAAAAAAGTCGTGGATACCACTGGCGCGGGAGATTATTATGCAGCAGGTTTTCTGTATGGACTGACTTGTGGTTATTCTTTGGAGAAGTGTTCCATTATAGGTTCTATTTTAGCATCCAATGTGATACAAGTGGTGGGTACAACCTTATCAAAGAAAAAATGGGACGAAATAAAGTTAAATATAGAGGCCCTTCTACAGGCTTGAATAGAATAATGTATTAATTTGCGGTTCACAAATACATAAAGTGATGAAGTGGAATAGTAAGAAAATATTGTTAATGATTTGCGTGGGCCTGACAGGTAGCGCTTTGTTTAGTTTTAATAAAGGTGATGACCGTAATTTCCAGATAGCAAAAAACTTGGATATCTTCAATGCGATATTCAAGGAATTGGATATGTTTTATGTTGATACTATTGATCCTGAGAAAGTGATAAAATATGGTATTGATGCTATGTTGGCGCAGACCGACCCTTACACGGAGTATTATCCTGAAGAAGATAATACACTAAAGGAAATGACTAGCGGAAAGTTTGGCGGTATCGGATCGGTAATACGTTATTATACTCCCCGAAAGCGTGTGGCTATTATTGAACCTTCCGAAGGAAGCCCTGCTGCCGAAATAGGACTGAAAGCCGGTGATATCATCATGGAGATCAATGGAAAAGATATGGCCCAGGGAGACAGAATTCCCAATGATCTGACCTCGTATGTCAGTGATAATTTGCGTGGTGAGCCGGGAACAACTTGTGTGTTGAAAGTTGAGAGACCTACTTCTGATAGTGCTTATGTGCCAATGGAATTTAAAATAACCCGTTCTACCATCCGTACGAACCCTGTACCTTATTATGGAATCGTAGGCAATAATGTGGGATATATCGTTATCAGTACTTTTGCTATAGAGAACTGTTCAAAAGATATAAAGAAGGCATTGATAGAATTGAAACAGCAAGGTGCTAAATCTATTGTTCTCGATTTGCGTGGCAATGGTGGCGGTTTGTTGGGGGAAGCAGTGAATGTAGTGAATTTCTTTGTACCGAAAGGGAAAGAGATTGTGGTAACAAAAGGTAAGATTAAACAAGCTGGTACCACTTACAAAACAATGAATGAACCGGTAGATACAGAGATTCCGCTGGCTGTGCTAGTGGACGGTTCTACAGCTTCGGCATCCGAGATTGTTTCAGGTTCCTTGCAGGACCTTGATCGGGCTATTGTGGTAGGAAGCCGTACGTATGGTAAAGGGTTGGTACAGGTACCTCGTGAATTGCCTTATAACAGTAGCATGAAAGTGACTACTGCAAAATATTATATTCCCAGCGGACGATGCATTCAAGCCATTGATTACGCTAAACGTAATGCTGACGGGTCGGTGGCTCGTACTCCGGACAGCCTGACCAATGTATTCCATACAGCAGCCGGACGTGAAGTGCGTGATGGTGGCGGTATTCGTCCGGATGTGGAGGTGAAAGTTGAAAATTTCCCAAACATTATGTTTTATCTGCTTAATGATGATATGATTTTTGATTATGCTACCCAATATTGTATCAAGCATTCTCAGGTAGGGGAAGTGAAAGACTTTACAATAACAGATGCTGACTATGTTGATTTTAAGAAGATGTTACATAAGCGTAAGTTTACTTATGACCGTCAAAGTGAGAAGATGCTGAAGAACTTGAAAGAAATAGCGGAGTTTGAAGGATATATGGATGGGGCAAAAGAGGAGTTTGCTGCTTTGGAAACGAAATTGACGCATAATTTGGATCATGAGCTGGACAGGTTCTCGAAAGAGATAAAAGATGCTATTGCTCAGGAGATTTTGAAACGTTATTATTTCCAACGTGGCGCGATATTGCAACGCTTGAAAGATGATCCTGATTTGAAAAAAGCTATTGAGACATTGAACAATCAGTCTGAATATAGTAAGATACTTTCTGTTATGAAATAATCGAATGAGGGGCGGATGTACGAATCTGCCCCTCATTATTGTATCATGATATCATTGATGATGCTTTATTTGAACCGGGAAGTATCTATTGGTTTATGCTGTTTTTCTTTATACCCTCCGAACTTGTAGGTAAAGGATAAAGTTATGTTGCGTGAATAGTTGTTGGTGTGCATGTCCATGTATTGTCCTTTATTACGTAGTGTCACATCTATGTTGCCTTCCATCGAATTGAACAGATCATTGGCCTTCACTTGGATACTTGCTTTTTGGTTAGCAAAGTTCCAACGTATTCCGGTATGGATGGCCCAGATATGATTTAAATCATAACTTCCCTGGATAGATGGGCTCAAATAAAGTCCGGTCAGTTCCATGCGAATATCCGGTTTGGTAGAAAGTATTATATTATTTTGTAACATGGCGAGTCCGATCCACTTGCTGTGGTTGAAGGAAAGATCGAAGAATTTGTTACATTTTGCTTGACGGTATTCAGCTTGCAGTGTGACGTGACTGTCCAACCAATGTCCGATTTTGAAGGGAATGATAGTCGTGGCTGAGAAACTTTGCTGATAATCCCAGTTTAAGGTTTTGTAAATCAAAGCCAGGCGTTCTGTGCTTTGATAGGCTAGTTGCTGAAATAAATCGGGTTGATAATCATAAGCCAGGCTGAAGATATACTTGTTCTTAAAAATATAATTCAGATTTGCGGAATAATCGGTGGATGGCTTTAACATTGGATTGCCTTGTACTTCTTCATAACCACTTATATAGCCGGTACTTTCGCTCAGATCCCAGTAGCTGGGATAGGTCTTATCTGATGTGAATGAAAGTTGTAGAATATGTGCTGGGGTCATTACGTATGTTAATTCGGTTGTAGGATAAGCCGCCCATGCATGATAACGGGCCGTTTTGTAATATTCTCCGGTTATGGACGCGCTGAAAGACAAATGTTCTCCCATGTTTTTGCTGAATCCGACGTAGAAGTCATATGTATATTCATTATAACGATTGTTTGTATTGAGTTCGCTCATGTCTGTTCCGTTTTGGGTATGATAGAACTGAGTATTATGGTCACTGGCATAAGTTAAAGAGGTGCCATAGTTTAAGGTCCACTCTCGTGGTAGTGTGTGTGACTGGTCTACGTATATTTTCCAGCGGTCTATTGTTTGTCCGCTAGTCGTGTGAAATTCGCTTGTTTGGTTCTTGTTGTCTTTGTTGGTGAATTGCTGATGACTTTCGGAATGGTAGGAGGTATAGTTTATTCCAGCTTTCATACCGAAGCTAGAGAGATAATCTAAAGCGATATTGTGCATTCGAGTCTCCTTTTTTGTCCGGTTGTCTGCGGTTGTGATGTTCCCGTCGAAATATGAATGATTATCGTTGTTAGGGTTGAAGACACCAGTATAGGCTAGATTGATATGAGCATTATCATTGAATTTATATTCAGCGCCTGTTCGTACATAATGTGTTATTCCTTTCCTGTCAATATCATTGTGTTGACAGATATCATATATATTATTTTTTAAGGTGTGATGTGAGTACGTATCTGTTGTTTGTCTGTTTTGTTCATAATGGGTATTATATAGCAAGTCTATATTCCATTTAGGAGTGGTGTAAAGCAGGCTGATTCCTCCTTGTGTGCCACTTCTGTAATTGTATAGATATCCGGCGTTAACTTCTCCTTGCAACCCACTTTCTTCAGGACGGTAACTTTTCAAAAGTAAGTTGATGGCAGCACCTCTTACATGATATTGCGGCGGTGTGCTATACATAATTTCTGCCTTTTCTACACGTGAAGCCGGAGTGTTTTTTAATAAAATGGTCAACTGTTCGTGACTCATTGTTGTGGGCCTTCCGTTTAAAATAATGTTCAGATTGTGTGTGCCTGCTAATGAAAGGTTGCCGTTTATTTCCTGTACACCGGGTAATTGCTGAAGGATTTCATAAGCATTGTTCACAATTCTATGTGTGGTGAGTTGTGACAGATCATACGATAATTTTCCTTCTTCCACTTTTACAAGAGGGCGTTCCCCTTTGACGATAACTTCGTCCAAAGCATAATCTTTACTTTTCAGGGTAATCGTGCCTGCGTCTTCTCCTGTAGTTGTCAATAAGAGGGTTTCGTACATGATGTGTTGGAAAATCAGCCGATAAGATGCTGGTTGCCGGTTGAACCTGAAGTAACCGGTGGTATCTGTGATTACGGCGTCCACAAAAGTAGAATCAATGGTTTGTAGGATGACGGTTGCACCGTCAATGGCTTGTGCATGGATGTTTGTAACCTTTCCGGTAATGGTTTGTGCAGTGGTTGTTCCTATAACCCAAAATAAAAATAGCGATGTGATGATAAAATTTTGCTTTTTCATATCTATTTGTTTTTAATATTTTCTTTAACTTTGACGAAACAAAAGTAGGGAGACTTTTTTCCTTACGTGGTTAATGGCAGGTTAACACAATGTTAACAAAGTATGGATAGGATATAAGTGTATGACAATCAAACATATTCGTTGGGTAGCTTGTATCGGACTGTTGGCAATCATCTGTTTGCAGTACGTTTGGCTTGTAAATACCTATAAGCTAACTAAGGAAAGTATACAGTTCAGAAGCAATGAAGTATTTAGAGATGCAACGATGCGTGAGGTGTTTTATCGCATGGAAGTATATCAAGATTCTTTGCAAAAGAAGTATAAGGACAAAGATACTTCCATTATGGTTAGAATAAATCTGGATGAAGATTATGATTTTTTTGAGGATGGCAGAGGTGATAAAAATGTGAACCAATGGTTGATGTCCAATATGCAGGTTTCCATGCAAGAAATTGTCAAGAGGGATTATAAATTGTCTGTTTCTTTGTCAAGTTTAGATTCTATTTATCGGACAGGCCTTGCTGCCGAAGGATTGGATGCAGAAGTAATAACTTGTGTGACAGATTCGCTGGGGAATATTCTTAGAAGTTCCCGTTCCATACAGGTAGGGGATTATGGCTTGTTGAAAACCGGGTTACAACCTATCAATTATAAATGTACGGAGAATCTTCAGGCTTTTATTGTTAATCCTTATTGGGTTATTTTCCAGCAGATGACCTTGCTCCTCATTGCTACTGTCTTGATGATGGCAATGATCGTCTATTGTCTTGTTTATCAGATTCGTATTATTGCTCATCAGAATAAAATAGCTAGGATGCGTGAGGATTTCTCATACGCCATGATTCATGAGATGAAGACTCCTCTTGCCTGTATCTTGATGGGGACCCGAATGTTGAAATCAGGAAAGTTGGATATTTTTCCGGATAAACGCGAGAAGCATTTTCAGATATTGGAGGACGAGAGTGAACATTTATTGTCACTGACTAACAAAGTGCTGACGCTGTCAAAATTGGAAAATGCTCAATTGAGGCTTTGGAAAAAGGAGATACAACTCCGTCCGATGTTAGAGGATCTTATTGAGAAATATACTGCTAAGGCAGATAAACCAGTACATTTCTCTCTTCATTTGGAATCGGAATGGGTATATGCTGATGAAGAATTCTTGAAAGAAGCTATCGGTAATTTGGTAGACAATTCTATAAAATATTCAGGTGAAGAGGTGGACATACAGATTTCATCCTTGCGTCAGGACTATAACTTTTATTTGATAAAGGTAAGAGATAACGGCATAGGTATTCCGTTGAAGGACCAGAGTCGTATTTTCGAGAAGTACGAGCGTGCTTCGGCTGCCGACCGCAGCCGTAAAGGCGGTGCGTCAGGCTTCGGATTGGGTTTGAATTATGTTTTCCGCGTGGCTGAAGCGCATGGTGGAAAAGTGTGTGTAGAAAGCATTGAAGGGGAGTATAGTGAATTTTTTCTTTTTTTGCCGAGTGGGGAGAAGAAATAAATATTTTTTAAGGAGGAAGATGATATGATAAAACTGTTGTTGGTGGAAGATGATGCCAATCTTTGTTATATTATTCGTGGTGGATTGGAGGATATGATAGGTGGATACGAGGTGATGACCGCTTCTAATGGCGAAGAAGGGCTGAAGATATGGAAGGAGCAACATCTTGATATCATTATTTCAGACATTGAGATGCCTGTTATGGATGGTTATGAAATGGTACGTCGTATTCGGGAAACGGATGGATTTATTCCCATTGTTTTTACCTCGGGCAGGGTTTCGCCTAAAGATGTGGTGAAAGGTTATGAATTGGGGGTGAATAATTATATTAAGAAACCTTTTTTGGCCGAAGAACTGGATGCGCATATTGGTGCTTTGTTGAAAATGAAGCGGGGAATGGGAGTCGCTAATGAAAGTGAGATTTATCGGATTGGTGAAAATTATACATTTGATGCTGTTCATGCAGTATTAAAGCATTCGTCGTGTGTACAAAAGACAATGACGGAACGCGAAGCGAAATTGCTTCAGATGCTTTGTAAAAAGAAAAATGAACTAGTGAGACGGGATATTATTCTTTCAAGACTATGGGAAACGGAGGATGATTTTTTTGCATCACGTAGTCTCGATGTTTTTGTTACTCGACTTAGAAAATTGTTTGCTGATGATGAACGGATACAGATAAAGACTGTGAAAGGAGTGGGTTTATGTCTTTCGGACAAAGGATGAATATGTGTAATATAACATTTATTGTAAGTTCTTTTGGCATTTTCCGGATACTAAACGTTTTTAAGCAACTCGAAAAGATGTGCATTGGTGAAATGACCGTTCTTGAAAATGGATTTTGTCATTATCCCGACTTTGTTGAAGCCGGCCTTTTCTAATACTCGCATGGAAGGAAGGTTGTGTTCAAAGACAAGTGCGAATATACGTATTGTATTCGTATAAGTGAAGTAATGGCAGATGGCTTCTTGTAATGCGTCGGTTACAATACCTTGGTTCCAATATTTTTCTCCGATAACGTACCCTACTTCGGCATTGAAGCATTCCACATCTGTGCCTGGTGTAAATCCGATATTGCCTACGGCTTTTCCATTAACTTCAATACAAAAATCATGAATGCCTTCTTTTTTCTGGATGAGGTCAATAAAGGTTTCCGCATGCTCTAGCCTGTAAGGGTGGGGGAATACGTTGCGGCAATTGTCCCAAATCTTTTTGTTATTCAGTTCTTGAACTAATGAATGAGCGTCTTCTGTTTGCCAAGTACGTAGTGTGTACTTGTTCTTTTGTACAAACACAGCATGATAGCGTCTCATGGGGGTACTGCAGAGCCCATGGTAATTTTGTTTTTCTCCTACGACAGCAAATCCCAGACTCTGGTAGAAAGGAATAGCATAAGTAGAAGAATTAACCGTTGTTTCAATGGAAGGATGGAGGGTGGAGGCGTAGTGGAAAAGTTTTTTTCCTAATCCGTGCCTGTGATATTCTGGCTTGATAAAAAATAGGGAGATATGTTTACCATTACTTTTTATACCTAAAATGCCTGTTAGAGCTTCATTGTCAAAACTACCATAAAATATGATTTCGTTTATACATTTTTTGTTATAAATAAAGCTTTTGAAAAATTCCAATCCCTCATTGTTGAAATCTTCTTTGCCGGTGATGGTGAAAACTTGCCAAGATAGTTCGATGGCTTTTGGGTATTCATCTTTTGTGAGTTGTCGTATGTTATTCATGGTATGCCATATTGTAGATTAGTGTAAAAATAGGTAGAGCAGGTATGTTTTTAGTAAGGTGAAGAAGGATAAAGGTGCATTTAAAAACAACTTTATCCTTCTTTGGCTATTAACTAGAAATTATAGGCTACGCCAAGATTGAATACGGCTTGGTCTAGGTCGCTGATTAATTGGTATTTAATATCAAAGTTTAAACTCCAGCTTTTGTCTAAGTCAAACTCCATACCTGCCCCTAAATTAACTCCAAATTTTCCATCACTTCCACTGACATCGTAATCGCCTGCTTTCCCTAAATCCAAATGCCAGTTAGTGTATGTAAATCCTGCTAATGGATATAGACTAATATTGCTTGCTATGGGAAAAAGGTAGTGGATATTTGCGTTGATGTCAAACATGCTAAGTCCATCATTTTTAAAGAAGTAATTCATAGACGGCTCTATTCTGATTTGATCAGTAATATTATATTGATATTTCAGACCAATACCAACGCTCTCTATTTCAGTTCCATAACTTAGATTTCCACCAATAGCTTGTTTCCCTTGTTGTGCAAAAACAGAACCACAACCTAAAAGTGCCATGCATGCGGCAATAATAATTTTTTTCATAATCACTCATTTTAAATGAATACTAACTTTTCTTTATATGTAGAATTATTTTTGGTATTAAGGAACAAATTGACACCATTACAAATCGTTATAACAAATGGTTATACTTGTTCCATATTTCAAGTTGCTAAGATAACAAAAAAGGGAGTGTGGTTATACTCCCTTTTTGTTAAAACCATTTTTCGCTTAATTATTGATGAAGTGTGTATTATTTCTACTAGATATTCTGTGTCTTTTTCCTAATAATCAGAAAATTGATTCAATAAAAATACAATTTGATATAATGTGTTAATTTTTTTAACAAATTAAAGCTAAACTTGAATTAAATAATGCCAAGTATAAAACTTTATTTTTCTTTCTCTTGTGGAAAATGACCTTTTAAAACTATAAAACCAAGCCCAACAATATTAATAGTAGTGGTTGATAAAATTACAGTCATTATTGAATCAGAGATAAATCCTCTGTTCACCAAGATTGAACTATTACCAATAAATTCTTTTGTTTCAATAGGATGATATAATAATACTATTCCATTTATAATTAGTAGAACAAACACAAACAACAAGTAACATGCAATAGTCTTTGTTGCCCAACGTTCCAATCTTCTACGAGCAATTGTATCCTCTAACATTCTTTGTTGTTTAAGAAGCTTTTCACTTAAATTTAATATTTCAATATTTGGATTGTCTGGGAGTGTAGACAATATAAGAGTTTCGGCTAATTCGGAAAATGAATTTGTGTTTTTATGAGAAGGTGTTTCCCCTAAAAAGAAATCTCTTATAGCACAAAATAAAAGGTATCCTCCAAATTTGCGCCAATACTTTTGGGAATTTGGTAGTGTGTTTGTTACTTGTGCAAACTCATTATCTATTTTTGCTTGATCATCGCCTTCTCTAGAAGATATTTCTCCATTCATCATTATTAAAAAAATCAGAAATAATACTGTTGTCTATGACTTTATTCCAAGCTATTTTTTCTTTACCATTTGAAAATACTGTTACTTCCCAAGGACTTCCTTTTTTATGCGACCATTCACTCAAGGATGTAGAAGAACAAGTATGATAATCATCAACTGTTCTTGTAATCATTCTAAGTGTATCTTTATCTTTCAAAAAACGTTCTTTTTCTGATACAGTTAGATCTTTTGGCACTCCGTCTGAATATCTCTTATAAGATCTAGGGAAAACAGGTCCAAAAGGCCATGCTTTAGGAATATCATCATTAAATAATGGGGAATTATGACTAGCCAAATATTGCCCATAGCACATGAATAAAATCTTTTGCATCTGGGTTTTATTCAAAATGACATTATACTTATGATATGCAAGCCACGCTATCAACTTACAGTAATCTAAACTAGTTAATTCATTCATCTCAATTATTTATTTATACAAAACAACAAAATTTTATCGACAATCATTAAATTCATTAACATTGTTTATCCATTTTGTTACAGCAAATATAAAAATATAAATTTACATATCAATGATTAGTAGTTAATATTACATAAATATAACTTAGATTGAGTATGCTTGGAGTTTATTATTTATATTTTTGTTGCAAAATTATAAATCTATTAAATTATGAAGTGGTTATTACTAATTATGATTGTAAGTTTAAATAGTTGTAGTGGATGTTCATCTTCTACAAGTAGTTATAAAACATCATCAGGGTATATAGATGATACAGAATATTCTCCAACAATAGATAAGAATGGAGAGTATCATACCATAGATGGTGAGAAGAAACAAATACAATATCAAGGAAGTAAAGAGCAGCAAAGCGATTTAGAGAAAATAGATCAATACATGAGAGATCATCCTGATTTTTAAAATCAATATAACATATTAAGATATGAAGCAAGTAAATATTATCACTGTTATTCTTTTCGCTTTCTTGTTTATTTCATGCCAAAATAAGAAGTTGAGTAAAATAGAATCTAGAACAAGATTTCTAATTCAAAAAAGTACAGAAAAAGAAAATTGTTCAATATCCAACGATAGCTGTGTGTTTCAAAATGATTCTATATGTATTGTTGATTATATATTAATAAAAGAGGGAAAAGAACATCCTAAAGAATATGTTTATTACAATTCTTCTATAGGGGAAATGGTATCTATTATAGATTTAAATAAAAAATCATCATTAATATCTTTTGTAGACAGTGCAAAAAATGAACTTGAAAATATACAACCAGAACTTAAATTAAAAAAGGAAAATTTAATAATATATGCCACAATGATGCAAATTATGTCAAAAGGGGGGCTAATTGTAGAAGAATAATACATAATATACATTGATACGCAATGGAATTAATTATAATATTAATAATTTTTGTAACTGCATTTGTAATAGCAGTTAACACTAGAAAAAAACATGTAAGTATGGAAAACAACGTATCATCTAACAACATCCCATCAGAAGATGGACAGTTTAAACACGAAAACAGATTATCAATTATATCTGGGGTTATATTATTCATTAATATCTTAGGATCTATAATACTTCTTATCATGGGAATTGTAGAATCAAGCTCATATAGGTCTAACGGATATGGATGGATTTATATATTTTCATCTATCGCAGTGTTATTGTCTGCATTTTTATTTCACTCGTTTTTTATCGTTATTAAGGAGATATCTGTCAGTATTAAAAAGAATAACATCTCCCCTATACCAAAAATAAACAATGAAAAGACACCCCCTACTCAATCTAATGTGAAAAGCGATCATCCAGATTGCTTGGGTCAGTGGAAATAAAAAGAACGATATAGGCACTGAAATTCCAGTGCCTTTTTTATTTTACCTAAAAACTTCGGGTTATATTCTATATTACTACCATAATTTTTCAGAAAAGGTATTCATTTTTTCTTTTCCCCCTTATTCATTGCTTCCAGAATCTTTATCCATGATTCAGGAACTTCCACATCCATGATGTTCCCATCTCCATCTTTTACGATGTATTTATTCTTCTTTTTCTTTTCGTCCTTTGGCTTTTCTTTCTTATCATCCTGCATATCTGTAATCTCCTATATCTAAGTATTGCAAAAGTAATCTAAATCTGTCAGAATCGCTAAGTTTTCTGGTATTAAATCTAAAGACAAATTCATCTACATAGCGTTGCATATATTTCTTGCTTATATGATAATATGTGGCGTATATCCTCTTGAAAACAGACCAAGCGTTTTCTATCGTATTGGTAGTAATCATCACCGTTTCTTTATTATCATTGTAATAAGTAATACCATAATATTTATGCCCGTGATCTACAGATATTTGGTTGTACATTTCGGATACTTCGCCATAATCCCATCCATCAGTATATATTGTACTTCCTTCTTCAACATACTTTCTTATAATTGGAAGCAGCTTGGATGAACCTGTTCCGCTTACTACTTTGGCAACCAAATCCCCATTTCTGCCTATTAGTCCAAAAACAGGAACTTTGTCTTTAAAACTTCTCCCCTGGCATCTCTCCACTTTTTTATCCTTATGTCGGTTTGCATTTTTTCCACCTGCAAATGATTCATCAATCTCAACTTCTCCTTCAAGATAGTAGTCGTTTTCTCCTGTCATAGCCTTACGTATCTTATGTAACATACGCCATGCGGTCTTTTGAGAAACATCAATATCTCTAGATACCTGATAGGAAGATATGCCTCTTTTCCCTTGAGCAAATAACCACATAACATAGAACCATTTAGTAAAAGGAATCTTACTGTTTGCAAAACACGTTCCTGTTTTTACCGTGAAATACCTGTTTGTATTCTTGCATTTATACTTATGGTTCTTACACTTATAAACCTTGGAGGTGGGATCAAATGGAGAAACAACTTTGTCACCCCATTTCCATTGTTCGTACAGATCATAACAAGCATTTTCATCCTTTACAATCTGTATAAACTCTAGAAAATTCATTGACTTTTTCATACAGCCCCCTTTTCTTTGATTCTTTTGCAATATAACGATAAAAAGTTAAATATGCAAATAAATACAAAGAAAAGATAGACTATAATATTATGTTATATAACTTTATAGATTTGAGTTGACACAAGCAGAAAATATATAATTATAACATTTTGTTATAGCTTATTTATCAAGTGTCCATTTGTTCCTTAATGCCTTATTTTTCTTCCTCCTTAAACCAGGAAGCATACATTAAATATCCATTGGCTATTTTCTGATTGAGTTCTTTGCTTTGTGCCTCGGGAATCTTTTTGATAAATTTGGCTGGAACTCCTGCCCATAGGCTTCCAGGTTCGATGATGGTGTTACTGAGTACCAGCGCTCCGGCAGCTACAATAGCTCCTTCACCTACGACCGCATGGTCTAGTATGGTAGAGCCCATTCCAATTAGAGCGCCGTCTTTTATAGTCGCACCATGTATGGTTACATTATGTCCTACAGAAACATCATTCCCGATTTCGACAACTGATTTTTGATATAATGTATGTACTACACTGCCGTCCTGGATATTTACGCGGTTACCTATGCGGATAGCATTAACATCGCCGCGTAATACGGCGTTAAACCAAATGCTGCAATCTTTTCCAATTACAACATCGCCAATAATAGTGGCATTATCGGCTAAATAACAGTTCTCGCCGATTTTTGGAGTGAATCCTCTCACTGATTTTATAAGTGCCATAATTAATTTCTACCGTTTTAAAGGAGATGTTACTTCTTTTAACCACTCGCGTTCCTCGTTGTTCAATTCCGGATTCAAACAATTGTAAACTTTTTCATGATATTGGTTGAACCATGTTATTTCTTCATCGCTCAGCATATCTGTCAGGATGGCTTCTTTGTCAATAGGGCAGAGGGTAAGTGGCTCGAATTTATAGTAAGTGCCGAATTCTGTCTCTTGTGACGGAACAATTAACATGGTATTTTCCGTACGTACTCCATGGCGTCCGGTTTTATATATACCGGGCTCGTTGGTTACTGTCATGCCTGGAACAAGTAAGGCCGGCATGTGGTTCATGCGGAATTGGTGAGGACCTTCGTGTACATTCAGAAAACAACCTACACCGTGGCCTGTTCCATGCAGGTAATTGATTCCGGCTTTCCACATAGGGAGGCGAGCCAGCGCATCTAGTTGTGTTCCGCAAGTTCCATGTGGAAATTGAGCCATTGAGAGTTGGATAAATCCTTTTAAGACTAATGTGTAATCTGTTTTTTCTTCTTTCGTGAGTGCTCCTAAAACGATAGTACGAGTAATATCAGTTGTTCCGTCCAAATATTGTGCTCCACTGTCCAGCAGCAGCATGCCTTCAGGTTTTAAGGGAATATCGGTTTCGGGGGTTGCTTCATAGTGAACAATAGCGCCATGAGCTTTATATCCGGCAATGGTGTCAAAACTGATACCATTGAAGTGGGGTTGTCCGGCGCGGAATTCGTATAATTTCTTATCTATACTTATTTCGGTTTCATTTTCAGTAGAAACAGCTGCTTTCAGCCAGCGGAGAAATTTAACCATGGCTACTCCGTCGCGTTTCATTGCGCGATGGAAGCCTTCTATTTCTGTTTCATTCTTTATCGCTTTTAAAAAAAGTACAGGCGAAGGGGCTATTTCTATTAAGGAATGGGCGCAGGCTGCTGCATGGACAGCGGCATTGATATTAGCTGACAACAGGAGTTTGCCGGTAAAATCTTTTAAATCTTTTTCAATTGTTGAATAAGGCCTTACTTTAATTTCGTTTTCTGTTAGATAGTCTTTTACTTCATCTGACAGTTTATTCTCTATTATATATAAGGTAGAACTATATTCCGTGATGAGAAGGTAACTTACAAATACCGGATTGCAGTGTACGTCACTTCCCCGTAAGTTTAGGGTCCATGCCACTTCATCCAGTGCGGAAATTAAAATGCCTGTGCAACTGTTACGACGGATTGCTTCTCGTATTTGAGTGATTTTATCCTTGCAACTGAGACCGGCATATTTCAATTCATGTATAAACACTTTGTTATTGGGCAATGCAGGCCGATCTGTCCATAATTCATTGAATGGATCGGGAGCAAGGGTTAAGTGTATCTGTTTTTTTTCTAATTCTTTCTGTAAGTTGCTTGTTTCTTGATAGCTGTTCACCCAACCGTCTATACCCACATTGTCTTCTGCATTCAATACACAGCCCAACCACTCTACAATGGAAGGAGTTTCCGGTAATCGTTCCTTGAATAAAGTAATACCTGTGTTTTCCAATTGTTCGGCCGCTTGAAGAAAATAGCGTGAATCTGTCCAAAGTCCGGCTTTATCCAGTGTTACGACAACCGTACCTGCCGAACCTGTGAAACCTGATATCCATTTACGTGCTTCCCAATGTTTGGGGATATACTCTCCCGAATGGGGATCCGTACTGGGAATAATAAAGGCTGAAAGCTTGTGTTTACGCATGAAATTGCGCAGACTAGCTATTCTATTTATAATTTCCGATTTCATTTTAATAGGTTTATAATGGTTTGTACTAGAAAGCAAAGATACGATTTCTAGATTATTTTAAATAAATAATTGCGGAAAGTTTTGTAAATAAAGAAAGTATGTGTAATTTTGCGCCGCAATTTGACTATCGGAAAATATTAATAACAACATATTTAATAATTAAAAACAATGATTGTAGTACCAGTAAAAGAAGGCGAAAACATTGAAAAAGCGCTGAAGAAGTTCAAAAGAAAATTTGAAAAGACTGGCATTGTAAAAGAGTTGAGAAGCAGACAACAGTTTGATAAACCGTCTGTAACTAAAAGACTTAAGAAAGAACGCGCAGTTTACGTACAACAACTTCAGCAAGTAGAAGATTAATAATTCGTAATTTCCTTTGAATTATTGAATTCTTTTCATACATTCGTTGCACGATTTTAGATGTAGCGATATTATGTTGATAGAATCTTTTCTTGATTATCTCCAGTATGAGCGGAACTATTCTGAAAAAACCGTTCTTGCGTACGGTGAAGATATAAAGCAACTGCAGGAGTTTGCTCAGGAAGAGTATGGAAAATTTAATCCGTTAGAGGTCGAGGCGGAACTGATTCGTGAATGGATTGTTTCATTGATGGATAAAGGGTATACCTCAACTTCTGTAAATCGTAAGCTAAGTTCGCTCCGAACGTTTTACAAGTATCTCTTGAGGCAGGGAGAAACGACTATAGATCCTTTGCGTAAAGTAAAAGGACCTAAAAACAAAAAGCCGTTGCCTGTGTTCTTAAAAGAAAACGAAATGAATCGGTTGTTGGATGAAACGGACTTTGGCGAAGGATTTAAAGGCTGTCGGGATCGGTTGATTATTGAAATGTTTTATGCTACCGGCATGAGACTTTCGGAATTGATAGGTCTGGATAATAAGGATGTGGATTTTTCGGCTTCTCTTCTGAAAGTGACCGGGAAAAGAAACAAGCAACGGCTGATTCCGTTCGGTGACGAACTGCAGGAGTTGATGCTTGAATATATTAATGTAAGAAACGAAACGATTCCGGAAAGGTCGGAAGCTTTCTTTATTAGAGAGAATGGTGAACGGCTTTATAAGAATCTAGTCTATAATTTAGTGAAACGGAACCTGTCAAAGGTGGCGACGTTGAAGAAAAAGAGCCCTCACGTGTTGAGGCATACTTTTGCTACCACAATGCTGAATAATGAAGCAGAGCTGGGGGCGGTAAAAGAACTTTTGGGTCACGAGAGCATAACAACTACCGAGATCTACACACATGCCACATTTGAAGAACTTAAAAAAGTGTATAAACAAGCTCATCCAAGAGCTTAAAAAAAGGAGGTAAGTATGGATGTTAGAATTCAATCAATTCACTTTGATGCGTCAGAGCAATTGCAGGCATTTATTCAGAAGAAAGTGTCCAAGTTGGAAAAATATTACGAAGATATAAAGAAAGTAGAGGTGTCATTAAAGGTAATTAAACCAGAAGTTGCTGAAAACAAGGAAGCGGGCATTAAAATATTAATCCCAAATGGAGAGTTTTATGCAAGCAAAGTATGCGATACATTTGAAGAAGCAATTGATTTAGATGTGGAAGCGCTCGGTAAACAGCTGGTTAAATACAAGGAAAAGCAACGTAGCAAATAAAAAAATCCCAAATATTTTGCGGGAAAGAAATAAATAACTAAATTTGCAGCCGTTTCGCTCGCGTTAGAACGTGACGGTTGCATTTTTTAGTAAATTTGCCTCTTTAGCTCAGTTGGCCAGAGCACGTGATTTGTAATCTCGGGGTCGTTGGTTCGAATCCGACAAGAGGCTCAAGAAAAGATGCTGAGAAGCTGTTGTTCTTTGAAAGTAAGTTGGGCAAATACCAGAGTGGCCAAATGGGGCAGACTGTAAATCTGCTGTCTTTCGACTTCGGTGGTTCGAATCCATCTTTGCCCACAAAAATTGCGGAAGTAGCTCAGTTGATAGAGCATTAGCCTTCCAAGCTGAGGGTCGCGGGTTTGAGCCCCGTCTTCCGCTCTCTTTTCTTGCTGTTATAGCTCAGTGGTAGAGCACTTCCTTGGTAAGGAAGAGGTCCCGGGTTCAAATCCCGGTAACAGCTCATAAAGGATGTAAATGCTGATTATTAATCAAATAAATAACAAGTAAAGCTATGGCTAAAGAGAAATTTGAACGTACCAAACCGCACGTAAACATTGGTACAATCGGTCACGTTGACCACGGTAAAACCACTTTGACTGCTGCTATCACTACTGTGTTGGCTAAAAAAGGTCTTTCAGAATTGCGTTCTTTCGATTCTATCGACAACGCTCCTGAAGAAAAAGAAAGAGGTATTACTATCAATACTTCTCACGTTGAATATCAAACAGCTAACCGTCACTATGCACACGTAGACTGTCCGGGTCATGCCGACTACGTAAAGAACATGGTAACTGGTGCTGCTCAGATGGACGGTGCTATCATCGTTTGTGCTGCAACTGATGGTCCGATGCCTCAAACTCGCGAACACATCCTGTTGGCTCGTCAGGTAAACGTACCTCGTCTGGTTGTATTCTTGAACAAGTGCGATATGGTAGACGACGAAGAAATGTTGGAACTCGTTGAAATGGAAATGAGAGAACTTCTTTCATTCTATGATTTCGATGGTGACAATACTCCTATCATCCGTGGTTCTGCTCTTGGCGCATTGAATGGTGTTGAAAAATGGGAAGACAAAGTTATGGAACTGATGGATGCAGTTGATACTTGGATTCCATTGCCTCCGCGCGATGTTGATAAACCATTCTTGATGCCGGTTGAAGACGTGTTCTCTATCACAGGTCGTGGTACTGTAGCAACAGGTCGTATCGAAACAGGTATCATCCACGTTGGTGATGAAATCGAAATCCTTGGTTTAGGTGAAGATAAGAAATCAGTTGTAACTGGTGTTGAAATGTTCCGTAAACTGTTGGATCAAGGTGAAGCTGGTGACAACGTAGGTCTTTTGCTTCGTGGTATTGACAAGAACGAAATCAAACGTGGTATGGTTCTTTGTAAACCAGGTCAGATTAAACCGCACTCTAAATTCAAAGCTGAGGTTTATATCTTGAAGAAAGAAGAAGGTGGTCGTCACACTCCGTTCCACAACAAATACCGTCCTCAGTTCTACTTGCGTACTATGGACTGTACAGGTGAAATCACTTTGCCGGAAGGAACAGAAATGGTAATGCCGGGTGATAACGTAACTATTACAGTTGAGTTGATCTACCCAGTAGCATTGAACCCGGGTCTTCGTTTCGCTATCCGCGAAGGTGGACGTACGGTAGGTGCTGGTCAGATTACTGAAATTATCGACTAATACACAATAATTAATCAGTTCCCGGTTTTCCATCGGGAACTGATTATGTGCACACGGGAGTAGCTCAGTTGGTAGAGCACCGGTCTCCAAAACCGGGTGTCGGGAGTTCGAGCCTCTCCTCCCGTGCTAATATTATTGAAATGAAAAAGGTAATAGCTTATATTAAAGAATCTTACGACGAACTTGTACATAAAGTATCGTGGCCTACGTATTCTGAACTTGCTAACAGTGCAGTAGTTGTTTTATATGCTTCCCTGCTTATTGCATTGGTAGTATGGGGTATGGATGTCTGTTTCCAGAACTTCATGGAAAAAATCGTTTATCCACATTAAAAAATTAGGAATTGAAAATGGCTGAGATTGAAAAGAAATGGTACGTTCTACGTGCTATTAGCGGTAAAGAAGCTAAGGTAAAGGAATATCTTGAAGCTGATCTTAAGAACAGCGACCTTGGTGAATATGTATCTCAGGTATTGATTCCTACTGAAAAAGTTTACCAGGTTCGCAATGGTAAAAAAATTGTGAAGGAAAGAAGTTATCTTCCTGGCTACGTTTTAGTGGAGGCTGCTTTGGTTGGTGAGGTCGCTCATCACCTGCGCAATACTCCGAATGTGATAGGCTTTTTAGGCGGCTCCGAAAAACCGGTGCCTCTCAGACAATCAGAAGTGAATCGTATACTTGGTACAGTGGACGAACTGCAGGAAACGGGTGAAGAACTCAATATTCCGTACGTAGTGGGAGAAACTGTAAAAGTTACTTTTGGACCTTTCAGCGGATTCAGTGGTATCATTGAAGAAGTGAATAGTGAAAAAAAGAAACTAAAGGTCATGGTAAAGATATTCGGGCGCAAAACACCGCTTGAATTGGGCTTTATGCAAGTGGAAAAGGAATAACACGGAATTGTTACGCTGTTGTTGTTCTTCGTTTAATGTTTATATATAAATCAATAAAAAAATGGCTAAAGAAGTTGCTGGACTAATCAAATTACAGATTAAAGGAGGCGCTGCAAATCCATCACCTCCCGTTGGACCTGCTTTGGGTTCTAAGGGTATTAATATCATGGAATTTTGCAAGCAATTCAATGCCAGAACCCAAGACAAAGCAGGTAAGATTTTACCTGTTATCATTACTTACTACGCAGATAAGTCTTTCGATTTTGTAATCAAGACTCCTCCCGTTGCTATTCAATTACTTGAAGTAGCTAAGGTAAAGAGTGGTTCTGCTGAGCCTAACCGTAAGAAAGTTGCCGAGCTTACTTGGGAACAGGTTCGTACGATTGCTCAGGACAAAATGGTTGACTTAAACTGTTTTACTGTGGAAGCTGCCATGAGAATGGTTGCAGGTACAGCTAGAAGTATGGGTATCGCTGTAAAAGGGGAGTTCCCGGTTAATAACTAATAAACTTCAATTGTAATGGGTAAACTGACAAAAAATCAAAAGTTAGCTGCAGAAAAGATTGAAGCAGGGAAAGCATACTCACTGAAAGAAGCTGCATCTTTGGTAAAAGAAATCACTTTTTCCAAGTTTGATGCTTCACTGGATATTGATGTACGTTTAGGTGTTGACCCGCGTAAAGCTAACCAGATGGTGAGAGGTGTTGTTTCACTTCCTCATGGTACTGGTAAAGAAGTGCGTGTGTTGGTACTTTGTACACCGGATGCTGAAGCTGCTGCAAAAGAAGCTGGTGCTGACTACGTTGGTCTTGACGAATATATTGAAAAGATCAAAGGTGGATGGACTGATATTGATGTAATCATCACTATGCCATCTATCATGGGTAAAATTGGTGCGCTCGGTCGTGTACTCGGTCCTCGTGGATTGATGCCGAACCCTAAGAGTGGTACTGTAACTATGGATGTTGCTAAGGCTGTAAAAGAAGTAAAACAAGGTAAGATTGACTTTAAAGTTGATAAGAGCGGTATCGTTCACACTTCTATCGGTAAGGTATCATTCAGTCCTGATCAGATTCGCGACAACGCGAAAGAGTTCATCTCTACTCTGAACAAACTGAAACCGACCGCAGCAAAGGGTACATATATTAAGAGTATTTATCTTTCTAGTACAATGAGTGCGGGTATTAAAATCGACCCGAAATCAGTGGATGAAATCTAATAAAACAGAGAAATAATGAGAAAGGAAGATAAAAGTACGATTATAGAGCAAATTGCTGCTACAGTAAAGGAATATGGTCACTTCTACTTGGTAGACGTTACAGCTATGAACGCTGCTGCTACCAGTGCATTGAGAAGAGATTGTTTTAAATCAGACATCAAATTGATGTTGGTTAAAAACACACTGCTTCACAAAGCACTTGAAAGTTTGGAAGAAGACTTCTCACCTCTTTACGGTTCTTTGAAAGGTACTACTGCTGTTATGTTTAGCAATACTGCAAACGTTCCTGCTAAGTTAATCAAAGACAAAGCGAAAGACGGTATTCCCGGACTGAAAGCTGCATATGCAGAAGAAAGCTTCTACATTGGTGCTGATCAATTGGATGCTCTCGTTTCAATCAAGAGTAAGAATGAAGTTATCGCCGATATCGTTGCCCTGTTGCAATCTCCGGCCAAGAATGTTATTTCTGCTCTTCAATCAGGTGGTAACACCCTTCACGGAGTTCTCAAGACTCTTGGTGAACGTCCCGAATAATTTTCAAAAATCAACAAAGTATTTAAACAATTAAAATCATACAAAAAATGGCAGATTTGAAAGCTTTTGCAGAACAATTAGTTAACTTGACAGTAAAAGAAGTTAATGAACTTGCAACTATCCTTAAAGAAGAATACGGTATTGAACCTGCTGCTGCAGCTGTAGCTGTTGCTGCTGGTCCTGCAGCTGGTGCTGCTGCCGCAGAAGAAAAAACTTCTTTCGACGTAGTATTGAAGAGCGCTGGTGCAGCTAAACTTCAAGTAGTTAAGGCCGTTAAGGAAGCTTGTGGTCTTGGTTTGAAAGAAGCTAAAGACTTGGTAGACGGTGCTCCTAGCACAGTAAAAGAAGGTTTGGCTAAAGACGAAGCAGAATCATTGAAGAAAACATTGGAAGAAGCTGGAGCTGAAGTTGAACTTAAATAACATTGGCCTGGTAATCAGGTAATTCGGTTAGGAATCCTTCACAAGAGGATTCTTAACCTTTTTGTGTATATATTTCAAATTAAGTTCTCCAAATTCATTGACAGATGTCTTCAAATACTGTAAATCAAAGAGTTAATTTTGCTTCGACTAAGAATCCGCTAGAATACCCGGATTTCCTGGAAGTACAATTGAAGTCATTCCAAGACTTTCTACAATTAGATACCCCACCTGAAAAGCGTAAGAATGAGGGATTGTATAAAGTATTTGCTGAAAACTTCCCTATTGCCGATACAAGAAACAATTTTGTTCTTGAGTTTCTGGACTATTATATTGATCCGCCGCGTTATACCATTGATGATTGTATAGAGCGTGGGCTTACTTATAGTGTTCCCTTAAAAGCGAAACTTAAGCTTTACTGTACGGACCCCGATCATGAGGATTTTGATACAGTGATTCAGGACGTATTCCTCGGCCCGATTCCTTATATGACTGATAAGGCTACTTTCGTCATTAACGGTGCCGAACGCGTAGTTGTGTCACAGCTTCACCGTTCTCCGGGTGTGTTCTTCGGTCAGAGTGTACATGCCAATGGTACGAAACTTTATTCGGCTCGTATTATTCCGTTTAAGGGTTCGTGGATTGAGTTTGCTACTGACATCAATAATGTGATGTACGCATACATCGACCGTAAGAAGAAATTGCCGGTGACTACATTGTTGCGTGCAATTGGCTTCGAGAATGACAAAGATATTCTTGAGATTTTCGATCTTGCAGAAGATGTGAAGGTAAACAAGACAAATCTGAAGAAGGTGTTAGGCCGTAAACTGGCTGCACGTGTCTTGAAAACATGGATTGAAGATTTCGTTGATGAAGATACCGGTGAAGTGGTTTCTATTGAACGTAACGAAGTTATTATCGACCGTGAAACCGTACTGGAAGAGGAGCATATTGATGAAATTTTGGAGTCGGGAGTTCAGAACATCCTTTTGCATAAGGATGAACCGAATCAGTCCGATTTCTCTATCATATATAATACGTTGCAGAAGGACCCGAGTAACTCGGAAAAAGAAGCTGTGTTGTATATCTACCGTCAGTTGCGTAATGCCGATCCGGCTGATGACGCAAGTGCAAGGGAGGTTATCAACAACTTGTTCTTCTCAGAAAAACGATATGACCTTGGTGATGTAGGTCGTTACAGAATCAACAAAAAGTTGAATCTGACGACTGATATGGACGTGCGTGTCCTCACGAAGGAAGATATTATTGAAATCATCAAATATCTGATTGAGTTGATTAACTCAAAAGCGGATGTGGATGATATTGACCACTTGAGTAACCGTCGTGTACGTACTGTTGGTGAACAGCTTTCTAATCAGTTTGCTGTGGGGCTGGCACGTATGTCTCGTACGATTCGTGAACGTATGAACGTTCGTGACAATGAAGTGTTTACTCCGATTGATTTGATTAATGCGAAGACTATTTCTTCTGTTATCAATTCATTCTTTGGAACAAATGCTTTGTCGCAGTTCATGGATCAAACTAATCCATTGGCTGAAATCACTCACAAGCGTCGTTTGTCAGCGTTAGGACCTGGTGGTCTGTCACGTGAACGTGCTGGTTTTGAGGTTCGTGACGTACACTATACTCATTATGGTCGTTTGTGTCCGATTGAAACTCCTGAAGGTCCGAATATCGGTTTGATTTCTTCTTTGTGTGTGTATGCTAAGATTAATGAACTTGGCTTTATTTCAACTCCTTATCGTAAAGTAGCTGATGGTAAGGTGGATATATCTGATGAAGGTATTGAATATCTGACAGCCGAAGAGGAAGAGGATAAGATAATCGCTCAGGGTAATGCTCCATTGGATGATGAAGGCAAATTTGTTCGTGAGAAAGTAAAAGCTCGTCGTGATGCTGATTATCCTGTTGTTACTCCTGACCAGGTAGAGTTGATGGATGTTTCTCCACAGCAGATTGCTTCTATCGCTGCTTCTTTGATTCCGTTCTTGGAACATGACGATGCTAACCGTGCATTGATGGGATCAAACATGATGCGCCAGGCAGTTCCTTTGTTGCGTACAGAGGCTCCTATTGTAGGTACAGGTATTGAAAAACAGTTGGTTGAAGACTCTCGTACTCAGATTGCAGCAGAGGGTGATGGTGTTGTAGAATATGTCGATGCAACAACTATTCGTATCTTGTATGACAGAAATGAAGATGAAGAATTTGTAAGCTTTGAACCTGCTTTGAAGGAATACAGAATTCCTAAATTCCGTAAGACTAATCAGAGCATGACCATTGACCTCCGTCCTACTTGTGATAAAGGACAGCGTGTGAAGAAGGGTGATATCCTGACTGAGGGATATTCAACTCAGGGTGGTGAGCTTGCATTGGGTAAAAACCTGTTGGTGGCTTATATGCCTTGGAAAGGTTATAACTACGAGGATGCTATTGTATTGAATGAACGCGTTGTACGTGAGGACTTGCTGACTTCTGTACACGTTGATGAATATATTTTGGAGGTCCGCGAAACGAAACGCGGTATGGAAGAATTAACTTCTGATATTCCTAACGTGAGTGAAGAAGCTACTAAAGATTTGGATGAAAACGGTATTGTACGTGTAGGTGCACGTATCGAACCGGGTGATATCCTGATTGGTAAGATTACTCCGAAAGGTGAATCAGATCCTTCTCCGGAAGAAAAATTGCTTCGTGCTATTTTCGGTGATAAGGCAGGTGATGTGAAGGATGCTTCATTGAAAGCTTCTCCGTCATTACGTGGTGTCGTTATTGACAAGAAGTTGTTCTCACGTGTTATCAAGAGCAGAAGTGAGAAGAATGCCGATAAGGCTATTCTGCCTAAACTGAATGATGAATTCGAAGAAAAGGCAGCAAAACTGAAAGATATCTTGATTGAGAAACTATTGGTTTTGACTAATGGTAAGGTTTCCCAAGGAGTGAAAGATTATTTGGGAACGGAAGTTATTGCCAAGGGGGCGAAGTTCACCAAACGCGATTTGGAATCATTGGATTATACTATTATCCAGTTGAGCAAGTGGACAGCTGATGCTCATAAGAATGACATGATTCGTGACTTGGTGATGAATTATTTGAAGAAATATAAAGAATTGGATGCTGAATTAAAGCGTAAGAAGTTTGCTATCACTATCGGTGATGAACTTCCTGCGGGCATTATTCAGATGGCTAAGGTTTATATTGCCAAGAAGCGTAAGATTGGTGTAGGTGATAAGATGGCGGGACGTCACGGTAACAAGGGTATTGTTTCTCGTGTGGTTCGTCAGGAAGATATGCCGTTCTTAGCAGATGGTACTCCAGTAGATATCGTATTGAATCCGTTGGGTGTGCCTTCTCGTATGAATATTGGTCAGATTTTCGAAGCCGTATTAGGTCGTGCCGGAAAAGAGTTGGGTGTGAAATTTGCTACTCCTATTTTTGACGGTGCTTCTATGGATGATTTAAATGAATGGACAGATAAAGCTGGATTGCCTCGTTATTGTAAGACTTATCTTTGTGATGGTGGTACAGGCGAACGCTTTGACCAACCTGCAACAGTGGGTGTAACTTATATGTTGAAACTAGGGCACATGGTTGAAGATAAGATGCATGCCCGTTCTATCGGTCCGTACTCCCTTATTACTCAGCAGCCGCTTGGTGGTAAGGCACAGTTCGGTGGTCAGCGTTTCGGAGAAATGGAAGTTTGGGCGCTTGAAGCATTCGGCGCAGCACATATCTTACAGGAAATCCTGACCATTAAGTCTGATGACGTTGTAGGACGCTCAAAGGCTTACGAAGCTATTGTGAAAGGTGAACCTATGCCAACTCCGGGTATCCCCGAATCTCTGAATGTATTGTTACACGAACTGAGAGGTCTTGGCTTGAGTATCAACCTTGAATAATAAAAAAATATAACTCTTTACATTATAAATAAGGAAGTATGGCTTTTAGAAAAGAAACTAAGATAAAGAGTAATTTCTCGAAAATCTCAATTGGCTTGGCTTCACCCGAAGAAATCCTTGAGAATTCGAGCGGTGAGGTGTTGAAGCCTGAAACGATCAACTACCGTACCTACAAACCGGAACGTGATGGTTTGTTCTGCGAGCGTATTTTCGGTCCGGTGAAAGATTACGAATGTCATTGCGGTAAGTACAAACGTATCCGTTATAAAGGTATTGTTTGTGACCGATGTGGCGTTGAAGTGACTGAAAAGAAGGTCCGTCGTGAACGTATGGGACATATTCAGTTAGTTGTGCCTGTAGCGCATATCTGGTATTTTCGTTCATTGCCGAACAAGATCGGTTATTTGTTGGGGCTGCCTACAAAGAAACTAGACGCTATTGTATATTATGAACGTTATGTGGTTATCCAGCCGGGTGTGAAGGCTGAAGATGGCATTAATAAATATGATTTGCTTTCTGAAGAAGAGTATTTGGATATCTTGGATACACTTCCTAAAGAAAACCAATATTTGGAAGATACAGATCCGAATAAGTTTATAGCTAAGATGGGAGCAGAAGCCATTTATGATCTGCTCTCAACTTTGGATTTGGATGCTTTATCTTATGAATTACGTCATAAAGCAAGTAATGATTCTTCGCAGCAACGTAAGAACGAGGCTTTGAAGCGTCTGCAGGTAGTTGAATCGTTCCGTGCATCTCGCGGACGTAATAAACCTGAATGGATGATTGTACGTATTGTGCCGGTTATTCCTCCTGAACTGCGTCCATTGGTTCCGTTGGATGGTGGCCGTTTCGCTACCTCTGACTTGAATGACTTGTATCGTCGTGTGATTATCCGTAACAACCGTTTGAAGCGACTGATTGAAATCAAGGCTCCCGAAGTGATTTTGCGTAACGAAAAACGTATGTTGCAGGAGGCTGTCGATTCCTTGTTCGATAACTCACGTAAATCAAGTGCAGTGAAGACTGACGCTAATCGTCCATTGAAATCACTGTCCGATAGCTTGAAGGGTAAGCAAGGACGTTTCCGTCAGAACTTGCTGGGTAAGCGTGTTGACTACTCTGCTCGTTCGGTTATCGTTGTTGGTCCTGAATTGAAGATGGGTGAATGTGGTATTCCTAAACTGATGGCTGCAGAGCTTTACAAGCCGTTTATCATCCGTAAGTTGATTGAACGTGGTATTGTGAAGACTGTAAAATCTGCAAAGAAGATTGTAGACCGCAAGGAGCCTGTGATCTGGGATATCTTGGAACATGTCATGAAAGGTCATCCTGTATTGCTGAACCGTGCGCCGACTCTGCACCGTTTGGGTATTCAGGCTTTCCAACCGCATATGATTGAAGGTAAAGCTATTCAGTTGCACCCGTTGGCTTGTACAGCGTTCAATGCCGACTTCGATGGTGACCAGATGGCGGTTCACTTGCCTTTGAGTAATGATGCGATTCTGGAAGCACAGATGTTGATGCTTCAAGCTCATAACATTCTGAATCCTGCTAATGGTGCTCCTATTACTGTGCCTGCACAGGATATGGTACTTGGTTTGTATTATATTACCAAGCTGAGAAAAGGGGCTAAAGGTGAAGGCTTGACTTTCTACGGTCCGGAAGAGGCTTTGATTGCTTATAATGAAGGTAAAGTGGATATTCATGCTATCGTCAACGTAGTGGTGAAGGACTTGGACAAAGATGGCAAAATCGTAGATGTGATGATGAAAGAAACCTCCGTAGGGCGTGTGATTGTAAATGAAATCGTTCCAGCGGAAGTGGGGTACTTGAATACCATTATTTCCAAAAAGTCTTTGCGAGATATCATTAGTGATGTTATCAAAGCTGTCGGTGTTGCACGTGCTTGTGAATTCTTGGATGGTATTAAGAACTTAGGTTACTATATGGCGTTCAAGGGTGGTCTGTCATTCAACTTGGGTGATATTATTATCCCGAAAGAAAAAGAAGAACTGGTAAAACGTGGTAATGAGGAAGTGGAACAGATTATGATGAACTATAATATGGGTTTCATTACTGACAATGAACGTTATAACCAGGTTATCGATACATGGACTCACGTGAACAGTGACCTGTCTGATATACTTTACAAGACGATTAAGAATGATGACCAAGGCTTCAATTCAGTATTTATGATGCTTGATTCCGGGGCCCGTGGTTCTAAAGAGCAGATTCGTCAGTTGTCTGGTATGCGTGGTTTGATGGCAAAACCGCAGAAAGCCGGTGCTGAAGGCGCACAGATTATTGAAAACCCTATTCTTTCAAACTTTAAAGAAGGTTTGTCTGTGTTAGAGTATTTTATTTCTACCCACGGTGCTCGTAAAGGTTTGGCGGATACAGCGTTGAAGACTGCTGATGCGGGATACTTGACCCGCCGTCTGGTAGACGTGTCGCATGATGTGATTATCAATGAAGAAGACTGTGGAACACTTCGTGGTTTGGTTTGTACGGCTTTGAAGAATAACGATGAAGTTATTGCTACTTTGTACGAACGTATTCTAGGACGTGTTTCTGTACATGATATCGTCCATCCTACTACTGGTAAACTGATTGTAGCCGGTGGAGAGGAGATTACAGAGGATATTGCGCAGGAAATCGAGGGTTCTCCGATTGAAAGCGTTGAAATCCGTTCGGTATTAACTTGTGAATCTAAGAAAGGGGTATGTGCTAAGTGTTATGGACGTAACTTGGCATCCAGTCGTATGGTTCAGAAAGGTGAAGCAGTCGGCGTAATCGCTGCCCAATCTATTGGTGAGCCGGGTACACAGTTGACATTGCGTACATTCCATGCCGGTGGTATCGCAGGTAATATGGCTGCTAATGCAAGCATTGTGGCCAAGAATAATGCACGTTTGGAATTCGAAGAATTGCGTACGGTAGATACGGTTGATGAAATGGGTGAGGCTGTGAAAGTGGTAGTCGGTCGTTTGGCTGAAGTCCGCTTTATCGATGTGAATACAGGGATTATCCTGTCAACTCATAATGTGCCTTATGGTTCAAAATTATATGCTGCGGACGGTGATATTGTTGAGAAGGGAAAACTGATTGCTAAGTGGGATCCGTTCAACGCTGTTATTATTACAGAGGCTACTGGTAAGATTGAATTCGAGAGTGTGGTTGAAAACGTAACTTATAAGGTAGAGTCTGATGAAGCTACCGGTTTGCGTGAAATTATCATTATCGAGTCTAAGGATAAGACAAAAGTACCTTCTGCCCATATTGTAACCGAGGATGGTAATTTGATCCGTACTTATAACTTACCCGTGGGGGGGCATGTTGTGGTTGAAAACGGTCAGGCAGTGAAAGCTGGTGACATTATTGTGAAGATTCCTCGTGCTGTAGGCAAGGCTGGTGATATCACTGGTGGTCTTCCTCGTGTTACAGAACTGTTTGAGGCTCGTAACCCATCTAATCCTGCTGTCGTTTCTGAAATAGACGGTGAAATTACTATGGGTAAGATTAAGCGTGGTAACCGTGAAATTATTGTCACATCTAAGACAGGTGAAGTGAAAAAGTATTTGGTGAATCTGTCTAAACAAATATTGGTTCAGGAGAATGACTACGTTCGTGCCGGAACTCCGTTATCTGACGGTGCGATTACTCCTGCTGACATTTTGGCCATTAAAGGTCCCACGGCTGTACAGGAATATATCGTAAATGAAGTGCAAGACGTTTACCGTTTGCAGGGTGTGAAGATTAACGACAAACACTTTGAGATTATTGTTCGTCAAATGATGCGTAAGGTAGAAATCGATGAGCCGGGCGATACTCGCTTCTTGGAACAGCAGGTAGTGGATAAGCAAGAGTTCATGGAAGAAAACGATCGTATTTGGGGCAAGAAAGTAGTTGTTGACTCTGGTGATTCTCAGAATTTACAGCCGGGTCAGATTGTTACTGCCCGTAAGTTGCGTGATGAGAACAGTATGTTGAAACGTCGTGATTTGAAGCCTGTTGAGGTACGTGATGCTATTCCTGCTACATCTACTCAGATTCTGCAAGGTATTACCCGTGCCGCTTTGGGAACTTCAAGTTTCATGTCTGCTGCATCATTCCAGGAAACAACGAAAGTTTTGAATGAGGCTGCCATCAATGGTAAGGTTGATAGATTGGAGGGTATGAAGGAGAATGTGATTTGTGGTCACTTGATTCCTGCCGGTACCGGTCAGCGTGAATTCGAAAAGATTATTGTTGGTTCGAAGGAAGAATATGATCGCATTCTTGCTAATCGTAAGAATGTACTCGATTATAGTGAGGTAGAGTAATTTTTAATACATACACTGTAAAAGAGGCTGATTTCTGTTTAAGAAATCAGCCTCTTTAGGTTTATAGTAAATGCTATAGGAAAATTATATAGAATAATCAGTATGTTGTATTATTACAAATAAATGTCTATATTTGTACTCCAACCAAAGAATAGAAGTTGGGGACCTTGAAATTCAGAATATTTTTTTAATGCTAAAGTATAAAATCATGGAAAACGAAAAAAATAACAATCAGTTGCAGATAGAGTTGAAAGAAGAAGTAGCTCAAGGAACGTATGCAAATCTTGCCATTATTACCCATTCCAGTTCGGAATTTATTGTTGATTTTGTGCGTGTAATGCCGGGATTACCTAAAGCTGGAGTGCAGTCACGTATTGTACTGACTCCTGAACATGCAAAACGTTTGATGTATGCATTACAGGAGAATGTTGCAAAATACGAACGTAATTTTGGACCTATTCGAATGCCGGAAGAAATGAATGGGGGAAATAATGGACCGGATGGAAAAACATTCATTCCTCCTATAAGCGGATTTAAAGGGGAAGCATAAGGGCTTTTGTAGCAAAAATAACATAGTAGTCTGTTTTTCAAAAACTTTTTTGAGAAACAGACTATTTTTATTAGTAGAAAGTATTGTTTATTAAAATGTTATTCGTAACTTTGCAGCCCAAAATGTATAGTTTTGGACTTAGTACAGCAAATTAATAAACAATATATAATAATTAAAAATCAAACAAAATGCCTACTATTCAACAATTAGTAAGAAAAGGAAGAGAGGTTTTGGTTGAGAAGAGTAAATCTCCGGCACTGGATTCATGTCCTCAAAGACGTGGCGTTTGTGTTCGTGTGTATACTACTACTCCGAAAAAGCCGAATTCAGCAATGCGTAAAGTTGCTCGTGTGCGTCTGACTAACTCTAAGGAAGTAAACTCTTATATTCCGGGAGAAGGTCATAACTTGCAGGAACACTCAATCGTGTTGGTTCGTGGTGGTCGTGTGAAAGACCTTCCGGGTGTACGTTATCACATCGTTCGTGGTACTTTGGATACAGCAGGCGTAGCTGGTCGTACACAAAGACGTTCTAAATATGGTGCGAAGCGTCCTAAAGCAGGACAAGCTGCAGCTCCTGCAAAAGGAAAAGGAAAGAAGTAAATTGTAACTGAATTCCTGAAACAAAGAATATTAATTTAAGTTTTGGTTTGTTGGAATAAGCTATAAAGGTTGAGTAAATGCTTCAGAGGAAGCGTTGAAGTAAACGGAAAAAGTGCAGCCCCAAACAAAAACATTATTTTGAGAAAAAATGAGAAAAGCAAAACCAAAAAAACGTGTGATCCTTCCGGATCCGGTATTTAATGATCAGAAGGTTTCTAAATTCGTAAATCACTTGATGTATGATGGAAAAAAGAATACATCTTATGAGATCTTCTATGCAGCACTGGAAACAGTGAAAACAAAACTTCCTAATGAAGAAAAATCAGCTTTGGAAATCTGGAAGAAAGCTTTGGATAATGTAACTCCGCAGATTGAAGTAAAGTCTCGTCGTGTAGGTGGCGCTACTTTCCAGGTTCCTACTGAAATTCGTCCTGATCGTAAAGAGTCAATCTCAATGAAAAACTTGATTCTTTTCGCTCGTAAACGCGGTGGTAAATCAATGGCAGATAAACTGGCAGCTGAGATTATTGACGCTTTCAACGAACAGGGTGGTGCTTATAAGCGTAAAGAAGATATGCACCGTATGGCTGAAGCTAACCGTGCATTCGCTCACTTTAGATTCTAATCAAGTAATAATTAATAAGTAAAGGACGAAGATGGCTAAACATGATTTGCATTTGACCCGCAATATCGGTATCATGGCTCACATTGATGCTGGTAAGACAACGACTTCAGAACGTATTTTGTTCTACACTGGCTTGACTCACAAAATTGGTGAGGTGCATGATGGTGCAGCAACAATGGACTGGATGGAGCAGGAGCAGGAACGTGGTATTACTATTACATCTGCTGCTACTACTACTCGTTGGAAATATGCGGGAAATACTTATAAAATAAACTTGATTGACACTCCGGGACACGTTGACTTTACTGCTGAAGTAGAACGTTCTTTACGTGTCTTGGATGGAGCTGTTGCAGCTTATTGTGCGGTTGGTGGTGTTGAACCTCAGTCAGAAACCGTATGGCGTCAGGCTGATAAATACAATGTGCCTCGTATTGGTTACGTTAATAAAATGGACCGTTCTGGTGCTGACTTTTTCGAAGTTGTTCGCCAGATGAAGGATGTATTAGGCGCAAATGCTTGCCCTGTGGTAATTCCTATTGGTGCTGAAGAGAGCTTCAAAGGAGTTGTTGATTTGATCAAAATGAAAGCTATTTTGTGGCACGATGAAACAATGGGTGCAGATTATAGCGTAGAAGAAATTCCGGCGAACTTGGTTGATGAAGCTAATGAATGGAGAGAGAAAATGCTCGAAAAAGTGGCTGAATTTGACGATGCTTTAATGGAGAAATTCTTTGATGATCCTTCTACAATCACTGAAGAAGAAATCTTGCGTGCTTTGCGTGCAGGTACATTGAAAATGGATATCGTTCCGATGTTCTGCGGCTCTTCATTCAAGAATAAGGGAGTTCAGACATTGCTTGACTATGTTTGTGCGTTCTTGCCTTCTCCGTTGGATACACCTGCTATTGTAGGTACTAATCCGACTACAGGAGCAGAGGAAGACCGTAAACCTAGCGAGGATGAAAAAACATCAGCTTTGGCATTTAAGATTGCAACTGACCCCTATGTCGGACGTTTGACTTTCTTCCGCGTTTACTCTGGTAAGGTAGAGGCTGGTTCATATATCTATAACACTCGTTCGGGTAAAAAAGAACGTGTATCACGTTTGTTCCAAATGCACTCAAACAAACAGAATCCTGTAGAGGTGATTGGAGCTGGTGATATTGGTGCCGGTGTTGGTTTCAAGGATATCCGTACAGGTGATACGTTGTGTGATGAAGATGCACCGATCGTATTGGAATCAATGGAATTCCCTGATCCTGTAATTGGTATTGCAGTTGAACCTAAGACTCAGAAAGATTTGGACAAGTTGTCTAATGGCTTGGCTAAACTGGCTGAAGAAGACCCGACATTTACTGTTAAGACTGATGAGCAGTCCGGTCAGACTATTATTTCCGGTATGGGTGAGCTTCATTTGGATATTATTATCGACCGTCTGAAACGTGAGTTTAAAGTAGAATGTAACCAGGGTAAACCTCAGGTTAACTATAAGGAAGCTATCACTAAGACTGTTGAATTGCGTGAAGTTTATAAGAAGCAGTCTGGTGGTCGTGGTAAGTTTGCCGATATCATTGTGGCAATCGGTCCGGTTGACGAAGACTTTACACAAGGTGGTTTGCAGTTTATTGATGAAGTGAAGGGCGGTAATGTTCCTAAGGAATTTATCCCATCAGTTCAGAAAGGTTTCCAGACCGCAATGAAGAATGGTGTGTTGGCAGGGTATCCGCTTGATTCACTGAAAGTAGTTTTGAAGGATGGTTCATTCCATCCGGTTGACTCTGACCAGTTGTCATTCGAGATCTGTGCTATCCAGGCTTACAAAAATGCATGTGCTAAAGCAGGTCCTGTATTGACTGAACCTATTATGAAACTGGAGGTTGTAACTCCTGAAGAAAACATGGGTGATGTTATTGGTGACTTGAATAAGCGTCGTGGTCAAGTAGAAGGTATGGAATCAAGCCGTTCTGGAGCTCGTATTGTAAAAGCTAAAGTACCTTTGGCAGAAATGTTTGGTTACGTAACAGCTTTGCGTACTATTACTTCGGGTCGTGCTACATCGTCTATGACTTATGATCATCATGCTCAAGTTTCCAGCTCTATTGCTAAGGCTGTACTTGAAGAAGTGAAAGGTCGCGTAGACTTAGTATAATAAAAAAAAGCAGGGGCTACGGGTTAGCGAATGACTCTTAATCCGGCCCCACTTTATATTTAATCATTTTTTAATTTAAAATTTAATGAGTCAAAAAATTAGAATTAAACTGAAATCTTACGATCACAACTTGGTAGACAAGTCTGCTGAAAAGATCGTTAGAACAGTGAAGGCAACAGGTGCTATTGTTAGCGGTCCTATTCCATTGCCTACACACAAGCGTATTTTTACGGTAAACCGTTCGACTTTCGTTAACAAGAAGTCACGTGAACAGTTTGAATTGTCTTCTTACAAGAGATTAATCGACATCTATAGCTCAACAGCTAAGACAGTAGACGCTCTGATGAAGTTGGAATTACCGAGTGGAGTTGAAGTAGAAATTAAAGTTTAATGCATTTAAAAATTAACTGAAATGCCAGGATTATTAGGAAAGAAAATCGGAATGACATCCGTTTTCAGTGCTGATGGTAAAAATGTACCATGCACTGTTATCGAAGCTGGTCCTTGTGTAGTTACTCAGATTAAGAGTGTTGAGAAAGACGGCTATGCAGCTGTTCAGGTAGGTTTCCAGGACAAAAAGGAAAAGCATACTACCAAACCTTTGATGGGGCACTTTAAAAAAGCTGGTGTAACTCCGAAGAGACACTTGGCCGAGTTCAAAGATTTTGAAACAGAATTGAATTTGGGAGACACTATTACAGTGGAGTTGTTCAATGATGCGGCTTATGTTGACGTTGTTGGTACTTCTAAAGGTAAAGGCTTCCAAGGTGTAGTTAAAAGACATGGATTTGGTGGAGTAGGTCAGACTACTCACGGTCAGCACAACCGCGCTCGTAAACCGGGTTCTATCGGTGCATGTTCTTACCCTGCAAAAGTATTCAAAGGAATGCGTATGGGTGGCCAAATGGGTGGTGACCGCGTTACTACACATAACTTACAGGTATTAAAAGTGATTCCGGAACACAATCTTCTTTTGATTAAAGGTTCGGTACCGGGTTGCAAAGGTTCAATCGTAATAATTGAGAAATAATGGAAGTTAACGTATTAAATATTAAAGGTGAAGACACCGGAAGAAAGGTTACGTTAAACGAATCTATCTTCGGAATTGAACCCAATGACCACGCTATCTATTTGGACGTTAAGCAGTTTATGGCTAACCAACGTCAGGGAACTCATAAATCTAAAGAAAGAAGCGAAATCAGCGGTTCTACTCGTAAATTAGGTCGTCAGAAAGGTGGTGGCGGTGCTCGTCGTGGTGATATCAACTCTCCGGTATTGGTGGGTGGTGCTCGCGTGTTTGGTCCTAAACCTCGTGACTATTGGTTTAAGTTGAATAAAAAAGTTAAGACATTGGCTCGCAAGTCGGCATTGTCTTATAAAGCTCAAGAAAACGCAATCATTATTGTTGAAGACTTCACATTTGAGGCTCCAAAGACTAAGGATTTCGTTTCTATGGTAAATAATCTTAAAATTGCTGACAAAAAGTTGCTTCTTGTTTTGCCGGAAGCTAATAAAAATGTATATTTGTCAGCTCGTAACATCGAACGTGCTAATGTAGCAATTGCTTCTGCATTAAATACTTACAATGTATTGAATGCTGAAACTCTTGTTGTTACAGAAAACTCGCTCAAGGCTATCGAGAATATCTTATCTTAATTTAAAAAGGAGGCTTAGATAATGGGAATTATTATTAAACCGTTGGTTACTGAGAAAATGACTGCAATTACCGAGAAGTTAAATCGATTCGGCTTTATTGTACGTCCTGAAGCTAACAAGTTGGAAATTAAGAGTGAGATTGAAGCTTTGTATAATGTTACAGTAGTAGATGTAAATACGCTAAAATACTCGGGAAAGAGTAAAAGCCGTTACACTAAGTCTGGAATCATCAATGGTCGTACGAATGCTTATAAGAAAGCTATCGTAACATTGAAAGAAGGCGATACTATTGATTTTTATAGCAATATTTAATAAAGATGGCAGTTCGTAAATTTAAGCCCACAACACCGGGGCAAAGACATAAAATTATTGGTACTTTTGAAGAGATTACTGCATCGGTACCAGAAAAGTCTCTTGTATTTGGAAAGCGCTCAACAGGTGGTCGCAACAACGTTGGTAAAATGACAATGCGCTATATGGGCGGTGGTCACAAGAGAAAATACAGACTTATTGATTTCAAGAGAAACAAAGACGGTGTACCCGCAGTTGTTAAAACTATAGAATACGATCCGAATCGTTCGGCTCGTATTGCTTTGCTGTTTTATGCTGATGGTGAAAAGAGATATATTATTGCTCCTAATGGATTGCAAGTTGGTAGCACATTGATGTCTGGAGCGAATGCAGCGCCTGAGATTGGTAACGCACTTCCGCTTGAGAACATCCCCGTTGGTACTGTAATTCATAATATAGAATTACGTCCGGGCCAAGGTGCAGCTTTGGTAAGATCAGCTGGTAATTTTGCTCAGTTAACTTCAAGAGAAGGCAAGTATTGTGTGATTAAATTGCCTTCAGGTGAGGTAAGACAAATACTTAGTGCTTGTAAGGCTACTATTGGTAGCGTTGGTAACTCTGATCATGGATTGGAATCTTCCGGTAAGGCAGGTCGTACTCGTTGGATGGGGCGTCGTCCTCGCAACCGTGGTGTTGTTATGAATCCTGTTGATCACCCGATGGGTGGTGGTGAAGGACGCGCTTCAGGAGGTCATCCAAGATCACGTACAGGCTTGTATGCTAAGGGCTTGAAGACAAGAGCTCCGAAGAAACAGTCTTCTAAGTATATTATTGAGAGAAGAAAGTAATAACTGATTAATTGAGTAAATTATGAGTCGTTCATTAAAAAAAGGTCCATATATTAACGTTAAACTTGAAAAGAAAGTGCTTGCTATGAATGAAAGCGGCAAGAAGGTTGTCGTTAAGACTTGGGCTAGAGCTTCGATGATCTCGCCTGATTTTGTAGGGCACACAGTTGCAGTTCATAACGGAAATAAATTTATTCCTGTTTACGTTACAGAAAACATGGTAGGACACAAATTGGGTGAATTTGCACCGACACGTACATTCCGCGGCCATGCAGGTAATAAGAAAAAATAAGCAGGATAATCTGAAGAAATAATAAAGTAATAAATAATGGGAGCAAGAAAAAAAATATCGGCTGAAAAAAGAAAAGAAGCCCTTAAGACCATGTATTTTGCAAAGTTGCAAAATGTTCCTACTTCTCCGCGAAAAATGCGTCTCGTGGCTGACATGATCCGTGGTATGGAAGTGAACCGTGCACTGGGTGTCTTGAAGTTTTCTTCTAAAGAAGTTTCTGCAAGAGTGGAAAAACTGTTGCGCTCTGCTATTGCTAACTGGGAACAGAAAAACGAACGTAAGGCAGAAAGTGGCGAATTGTTTGTAACAAAGATTTATGTTGATGGTGGTGCAACGCTGAAAAGAATGCGTCCGGCTCCGCAGGGAAGAGGTTACAGAATTCGTAAACGTTCAAATCACGTGACTTTGTTCGTTGATTCTAAGAGTACTAATGATAATCAAAATTAAGACTAGATGGGACAGAAAGTTAATCCGATAAGCAACCGTTTAGGAATTATCAGAGGATGGGATTCTAATTGGTACGGTGGCAATGATTATGGTGATGCTTTGTTGGAAGACAGCAAAATCCGTAAATATTTGAATGCCAGACTTGCAAAAGCCAGCGTTTCAAGAATTGTTATTGAACGTACACTGAAATTGGTGACAATTACGGTTTGTACAGCACGTCCGGGTATTATCATTGGTAAAGGCGGTCAGGAAGTTGACAAGCTGAAAGAAGAGTTGAAGAAGATCACGGACAAAGATATTCAGATCAATATCTTTGAAGTGAAGAGACCTGAGTTGGATGCTGTTATTGTAGCTAATAATATCGCTCGTCAGGTAGAAGGTAAGATTGCCTATCGCCGTGCCATCAAGATGGCTATCGCTAACACAATGCGTATGGGCGCTGAAGGTATCAAAGTGTTGATTTCAGGACGTTTGAATGGAGCAGAAATGGCCCGTTCTGAAATGTATAAAGAAGGAAGAACTCCGTTGCATACTTTCCGTGCAGATATTGACTACTGTCATGCAGAAGCTTTGACTAAAGTTGGTTTGCTGGGTATTAAAGTATGGATTTGCCGTGGTGAAGTGTATGGTAAGAGAGAATTAGCGCCCAACTTTACTCAGACTAAAGAGAGTGGTCGTGGTGGTAATGGCAACAATAACGGTGGTAAGAACTTCAAAAGAAAGAAAAACAATCGCTAACGGATTTGAATTTTAGGAATTATGTTACAACCGAAAAAGACAAAATTCAGAAGACAGCAGAAGGGCAGTCAGAAAGGAAATGCTCAAAGAGGAAACCAATTGGCTTTCGGCTCATTTGGTATTAAATCTTTGGAGACTAAATGGATTACAGGTAGACAAATTGAAGCTGCACGTATTGCGGTAACAAGATATATGCAACGTCAAGGACAGATTTGGATCCGTATTTTCCCGGACAAACCTATTACTCGCAAGCCTGCTGATGTGCGTATGGGTAAAGGTAAAGGTGCTCCTGAAGGTTTCGTTGCTCCGGTTACTCCGGGTCGTATTATCATCGAGGCAGAAGGTGTTCCTTATGAAGTAGCTAAAGAAGCTTTGCGTCTTGCAGCACAGAAGCTTCCTGTTACTACTAAGTTTATAGTTAGACGTGATTACGATGCTCAAAATCAAAATGCTTAATTTATTATGAAGATTGCAGAAATTAGAGAAATAGCTACCAATGAATTGGCAGAAAGAATTGAAGCTGAAGTAGCCAATTACAATCAGATGGTTTTAAATCATTCTATCTCTCCGCTGGATAATCCTGCACAGATTAAAAAGTTACGCAGAACGATTGCGCGTATGAAGGCAGAATTGCATCAGAGAGAACTTAACAAATAATAATGGTCCTCATGGAAGCTAGAAATTTAAGAAAAGAAAGAACAGGTGTTGTAGTAAGCAATAAGATGGATAAGACCATTACTGTTGCTGCTAAGTTTAAAGAAAAACACCCTATTTATGGTAAGTTCGTTTCTAAAACGAAAAAATACCATGCTCATGATGAAAAGAATGAATGTAATGTAGGTGATACAGTACACATCATGGAAACTCGTCCTTTGAGCAAAACTAAGAGATGGAGATTGGTTGAAATAATTGAAAGAGCTAAGTAATTATGATACAAGTAGAATCCAGACTTACAGTGTGTGACAACAGTGGCGCTAAAGAAGCTCTTTGTATCCGCGTATTAGGCGGTACGAAGAGACGTTACGCTTCTGTAGGGGATGTCATTGTAGTTTCTATCAAGAGTGTAATCCCCTCTAGTGATGTTAAAAAAGGTGCAGTATCAAAGGCTTTAATTGTACGTACTAAGAAAGAAATCCGTCGTGCTGATGGTTCTTATATTCGTTTTGATGATAATGCTTGCGTATTGTTGAATAATGCAGGTGAAATTAGAGGAAGTCGTATTTTTGGCCCTGTTGCAAGAGAGTTGCGTGTTGCAAACATGAAAGTGGTATCACTTGCACCTGAAGTACTTTAATTTTGTAAAAGATTTAAGTAATGAGTAAATTACATATAAAAAAAGGCGATACAGTTTACGTAAACTCTGGTGAAGATAAAGGTAAAACTGGCCGTGTGCTGAAAGTTCTTGTTAAAGAAGGACGTGCACTTGTAGAAGGTATCAATATGGTATCGAAAAGTACCAAACCTAATGCAAAGAACCCTCAGGGTGGTATCGTAAAGCAGGAAGCTGCTATACATATCTCAAACTTGAATTTGGTTGATCCTAAAACAGGCAAGCCAACACGTGTGGGAAGAAGAGAAAGTTCTGATGGTAGAACATTTGTTCGTTATGCTAAAAAATCAGGAGAGGAGATTAAATAATGAGTAATACTGCTAGCCTTAAGAAAGAATATGCAGAGCGCATTGCGCCTGCATTGAAGAATCAGTTCCAATATTCTTCAACAATGCAGATCCCCGTACTTAAGAAGATTGTTATCAATCAAGGATTGGGTATGGCTGTTGCTGATAAGAAGATTATTGAAGTTGCTATTAATGAGTTAACAGCAATTACTGGTCAGAAAGCTGTTGCAACAGTTTCACGTAAAGATATCGCTAACTTTAAGTTACGTAAGAAAATGCCGATTGGCGTAATGGTGACTTTGCGTCGTGAAAGAATGTATGAGTTCCTTGAAAAACTTGTTCGTGTTGCTTTGCCACGTATTCGTGACTTCAAAGGTATCGAAAGCAAGTTCGATGGAAGAGGTAATTATACATTGGGTATTCAGGAACAAATCATTTTCCCTGAAATAAATATCGATAGTATTACTAAAATTCTCGGAATGAATATTACCTTTGTAACTTCTGCTCCGACAGATGAAGAAGGTTATGCTTTGTTGAAGGAATTTGGTTTACCGTTTAAAAACTCAAAAAAAGATTAATATATTATGGCAAAAGAATCAATGAAGGCTCGTGAAGTAAAAAGAGCCAAACTTGTAGCCAAATATGCTGAAAAACGTGCTGCGTTGAAAAAGATTGTCAACTCAGGTGATCCTGCTGAAGCTTTTGAAGCTGCTCAGAAATTACAGGCTATTCCTAAGAATGCTAATCCTATTCGTTTGCACAACCGTTGTAAATTGACCGGTCGTCCTAAAGGCTATATTCGTCAGTTCGGAATTTCAAGAATTCAGTTCCGCGAAATGGCTTCTAATGGTTTGATTCCGGGCGTAAAGAAAGCAAGCTGGTAATTCTTTTTATTTTTAAATATTGTCAGGGTAGTCCTGATTAATTTAATTTATTATTATATGACAGATCCAATCGCAGATTATCTCACCAGATTGAGAAATGCAATTAGTGCAAAGCACAGAGTAGTAGAAGTGCCTGCCTCAAATTTGAAAAAGGAAATCACTAAGATCCTTTTCGACAAAGGCTACATTCTGAACTACAAGTTTGTAGAAGATGGTCCTCAAGGAACTATCAAAGTGGCTTTGAAGTACGACTCAGTAAACAAAGTAAATGCTATTAAGAAGCTTATTAGAGTTTCTACTCCGGGTTTACGTAAGTATACGGGTTACAAAGACATGCCGAGAGTTATTAATGGTTTAGGTATTGCTATAATATCTACTTCCAAAGGTGTAATGACTAACAAAGAAGCTGCTGAACTGAAAATCGGTGGTGAAGTTCTTTGTTACGTATATTAATAGGAGGATAAGCAATGTCAAGAATAGGAAAATTACCCATTAGTATTCCCACTGGAGTAACAGTTACTCTGAAGGATAATGTAGTTACTGTAAAAGGTCCTAAAGGCGAACTTAGCCAATTTGTTGATCCTTCTATCAATGTTGCAATTGAAGATGGACATGTGATGTTGACAGAAAACGAAAACGCGATGTTGGATAACGTAAAACAAAGACATGCTTTTCATGGCTTGTATCGTTCTTTGGTTAACAACATGGTTATTGGTGTTTCTGAAGGTTATAAGAAAGAACTGGAACTTGTCGGTGTAGGTTACCGTGCTTCAAACAATGGTAATATTATTGATTTCGCTTTGGGTTATACTCATAATATCTTTATGCAGTTACCTCCTGAAATCAAGGTAGAAACTAAGTCAGAAAGAAATAAGAACCCTCTTATTATATTGGAATCTTGTGACAAACAACTGCTGGGTCAGGTTTGTTCAAAAATACGTTCTTTCCGTAAGCCGGAACCTTATAAAGGTAAAGGTATTAAGTTTGTTGGCGAAGAAATTCGTAGAAAGTCTGGTAAGTCAGCCGGTGCTAAATAATTTACATAAAATTGTATTATCATGACAACAAAATTAGAAAGACGAATCAAGATCAAATATAGAGTACGCAATAAGATTTCAGGTACTACTGAACGTCCGCGTATGAGTGTGTTTAGAAGTAACAAGCAGATTTACGTTCAAGTTATCGATGACTTGTCTGGTAGAACTTTGGCTGCAGCTTCATCTTTGGGAATGGAAGCTATGCCTAAGAAAGAACAGGCTGCTAAAGTTGGTGAACTGATTGCCAAGAAGGCTCAGGAAGCTGGTATTACGACTGTCGTATTCGACCGTAATGGTTACTTGTATCATGGGAGAATAAAAGAAGTAGCTGACGCTGCTCGTAACGGTGGACTTAAATTTTAATCAATTATGGCAGTTAATAATAGAGTTAAGATAACTAACGATATAGAGTTAAAAGACAGATTGGTTGCTATCAACCGTGTTACAAAGGTAACAAAGGGTGGTAGAACATTCAGCTTCTCTGCAATTGTCGTTGTTGGAAACGAAGACGGTATTATTGGTTGGGGCCTTGGTAAAGCAGGTGAAGTAACAGCTGCTATTGCTAAAGGTGTTGAAGCAGCTAAAAAGAACTTGACTCGTGTTCCTGTATTGAAAGGTACAGTTCCTCATGAACAGTCGGCTAAATTTGGTGGTGCTGAAGTATTCATCAAGCCGGCTTCTACCGGTACTGGTGTGGTAGCAGGTGGTGCGATGCGTGCTGTTTTGGAAAGTGTGGGTGTTACAGACGTTTTGGCTAAGTCAAAAGGTTCTTCTAATCCGCACAACTTGGTAAAAGCTACTATTTTAGCTTTGGGCGAGATGAGAGATGCCCGTATGGTTGCTCAGAACAGAGGCGTAAGTATGGAAAAAGTATTTAGAGGATAAGGAGGAATTATGTCAACTATTAAGATTAAACAAGTAAAAAGTAGAATTGGTGCTCCTGCTGATCAAAAGAGAGTACTCGATGCGCTGGGACTTCGCAAGATGAATCGTGTGGTTGAGCACGAAGCAACTCCTTCTATTCTGGGAATGGTTGAAAAGGTAAAACACCTGGTTGCCATCGTTAAGTAATTCATTGTTAATAAAAAAACTAATTACGATATGAATTTAAGTAATTTAAAACCTGCAGAAGGATCTACAAAGACTAGAAAAAGAATTGGCCGTGGCCCGGGATCTGGTTTGGGTGGTACTTCTACAAGAGGTCATAAAGGTGCTAAATCAAGATCAGGTTATTCAAAGAAGATTGGTTTTGAAGGTGGACAGATGCCTCTTCAACGTCGTGTTCCGAAGTTTGGTTTTAAGAATATTAACCGTGTAGAATATAAAGCTATTAACCTTGAAACTATTCAGAAATTGGCTGAAGCTAAGAATCTGACTAAGGTAGGTATGAATGACTTTATTGAAGCTGGTTTCATTTCTTCTAATCAATTGGTAAAAGTACTAGGTAACGGTAGTTTGACTACTAAGCTTGATGTGGAAGCTAATGCTTTTTCAAAGAGTGCGGTAGCTGCAATCGAAGCTGTTGGTGGTAATGCAGTAAAACTCTGATTCAATGAGAAAATCTATTGAAACATTAAAGAATATATGGAAAATTGAGGATCTGAGACAAAGGATCCTCATTACTATATTATTTGTTGCAATTTACAGGTTTGGTTCTTACGTGGTTCTGCCAGGTATTAACCCTGCTATGTTAACTCAGTTGCATAAACAAACGAGTGAAGGTTTGTTAGCCTTGTTAAACATGTTCTCTGGAGGAGCGTTTTCCAATGCATCTATTTTTGCATTGGGAATCATGCCATATATCTCGGCATCAATTGTAATTCAGCTTTTGGCGATTGCTGTTCCCTACTTTCAGAAAATCCAGCGTGAAGGTGAAAGTGGTAGAAGAAAAATCAATCAGTATACTCGTATATTGACAATTGCAATTTTGGTTTTCCAAGCTCCCTCATACTTGCTTAACCTTAAGATGCAAGCCGGACCATCACTTAATGCTTCATTAGATTGGACATTCTTTATAATTACTTCTACCATCATTTTGGCAGCTGGAAGTATGTTTATTCTGTGGCTTGGAGAAAGAATAACAGATAAGGGGATAGGTAATGGTATATCATTCATCATTTTGATTGGTATTATTGCCCGTCTGCCACAATCTTTATTCCAAGAGTTTGTTTCTCGTCTGGCTTCTCCGGGTGCAGGTGGTATCATCATGTTTTTGTTGGAAATAGTATTTTTGTTGTTCGTTATTGCAGCAGCAATTTTGCTGGTTCAAGGCGTCCGCAAAGTTCCCGTACAGTATGCGAAACGTATTGTAGGAAACAAACAATATGGTGGTGCAAGACAATATATTCCTTTAAAGGTGAATGCTGCGAATGTAATGCCTATCATCTTTGCCCAGGCAATCATGTTTATCCCTATTACATTGGTAGGTTTCTCAAATGCTGCAACAGCAAGTGGTATTGTACGTGCATTTGTAGATCATACTAGCTTCTGGTATAATTTTGTTTTTGCAATATTGATTATTGTGTTTACATACTTCTATACTGCAATAACAATTAATCCTAACCAGATGGCAGAAGATATGAAGAGAAATAATGGTTTTATTCCGGGAATAAAACCAGGTAAGAATACAGCTGAGTATATAGATGCGATCATGTCTCGTATTACTCTGCCGGGTTCTATATTCTTGGCTCTTGTAGCCATCATGCCTGCATTTGCCGGTATTTTTGGAGTAAAAGCTGAGTTCGCCCAGTTCTTCGGTGGTACATCCTTATTGATTCTTGTAGGTGTTGTATTGGATACACTCCAACAGGTAGAAAGTCATTTGCTGATGCGCCATTACGACGGATTGTTAAATTCCGGAAGAATCAAGGGGCGTGCTGGTAATGTTGCTGCATATTAATTAGTCTGAGATGATATTTCTTAAGACAGATGATGAGATAGAGCTGCTTCGTCAGAGTAACCTACTTGTAGGTAGGACTCTGGCTGAAGTTGCTAAATTGATAAAACCCGGTGTGACAACTAAGGAACTTGACAAGGTGGCTGAAGAGTTTATTAGAGATAATGGAGCTGTTCCTACTTTTAAAGGTTTTCCCAATCAGTATGGTGATCCGTTTCCCAGTACCTTGTGTACTTCGGTAAATGATCAGGTTGTACACGGTATTCCCAATGATATCCCTTTGAAAGAAGGTGATATTGTTTCTGTTGATTGTGGTACTTATATGAATGGGTTTTGTGGGGATTCAGCTTATACCTTCTGTGTAGGAGAAGTTGATCCTGAGGTCTTGAAACTTTTGAAGACAACAAAAGAAGCTTTATATTTAGGTATAGAGAATGCCATTCATGGAAAGCGTTTGGGTGATATAGGTTTTGCTGTCCAGCAACATTGCGAGGCTAATTCCTATGGTGTGGTAAGAGAATTCGTAGGTCATGGTATTGGAAAAGATATGCATGAAGATCCGCAGGTACCCAATTATGGAAAAAGAGGATACGGCACTCAGTTGAAAAAGGGTATGTGCATTGCCATCGAACCGATGATAACATTGGGTTCCCGCCAGATAGTAATGGAAAGAGATGGATGGACAGTGCGTACACGCGATAGGAAATGTGCCGCTCACTTTGAGCATACAGTTGCAATAGGAGTTGGGAAGGCAGATATTTTGTCCTCATTTGAATATGTCGAACAAGTATTAGGAGATAAAGCAATTTAATATGGCAAAGCAATCCGCAATAGAACAAGATGGAGTTATAGTTGAAGCATTGTCTAATGCAATGTTTCGTGTTGAATTAGAAAACGGACATGAGATTACTGCACATATTTCAGGTAAGATGCGGATGCATTACATCAAGATCTTGCCGGGAGATAAAGTGAGAGTCGAAATGTCTCCTTACGACTTATCGAAAGGAAGAATTGTGTTTAGATATAAATAAAATAAGATATGAAAGTAAGAGCATCATTAAAGAAACGCACGCCAGAATGTAAGATCGTTAGACGTAATGGCCGTTTGTATGTTATTAACAAGAAAAATCCTAAGTATAAACAACGTCAAGGATAATTTATTATTTTTGCAAAAAAAATAATTTAGTATATGGCTATAAGAATAGTTGGTGTAGATTTGCCTCAGAATAAGAGAGGCGAGATTGCGTTAACCTATGTATATGGTATTGGACGCAGTAGTTCAGCAAAAATCTTGGATAAGGCTGGTGTTGACAGAGATGTGAAAGTAAAAGACTGGACAGATGACCAGGCTGCTAAAATTCGTGAAATCATTGGTGCTGAATACAAAGTAGAAGGTGATCTTCGTTCAGAAGTGCAATTAAACATTAAGCGATTAATGGATATTGGTTGCTATCGTGGTGTACGTCACCGTATTGGTCTGCCGGTTCGTGGCCAGAGCACTAAGAACAACGCTCGTACACGTAAGGGAAGAAAGAAAACAGTTGCAAATAAGAAAAAAGCTACTAAATAATAATTGTTGATATGGCAAAAAAAACAGTCGCAGCTAAGAAGAGAAATGTGAAGGTTGACGCTAATGGACAGTTGCATGTTCATTCTTCATTCAACAACATCATTGTATCTCTGGCAAATAGTGAAGGTCAGATTATCTCATGGTCTTCTGCAGGTAAGATGGGATTTAGAGGTTCTAAGAAGAACACTCCTTATGCAGCACAGATGGCTGCACAAGATTGCGCTAAGGTAGCGTTTGATCTTGGCCTGAGAAAGGTGAAAGCTTATGTAAAGGGTCCTGGAAACGGACGTGAGTCTGCTATCAGAACTGTTCACGGAGCTGGTATCGAGGTTACTGAAATTATTGATGTAACTCCGCTTCCGCACAACGGTTGTCGTCCTCCGAAAAGAAGAAGAGTTTAATAGATAACCTATTTTTATATGTAACTTGATTTTGTTAATAATGGATTGCACTTCCTTTCTGTAATCGCGGCTGCAACAAATTAAGTTCATTAGTAACAATTAAATTAGAAAAAGAAATGGCTAGATATACTGGACCAAAATCAAGAATTGCCCGTAAATTCGGTGAAGGAATCTTTGGAGCAGATAAAGTTTTATCTAAGAAGAATTATCCTCCCGGACAACATGGTAACAACAGAAGAAGAAAGACTTCTGAGTATGGTGTCATGTTGGCAGAAAAACAAAAAGCTAAATATACTTACGGTGTATTGGAAAAACAATTCCGTAACCTGTTTGAAAAGGCTGCAAGTGCTAACGGTATTACCGGTGAAATCTTGTTGCAGAGTTTAGAGGCTCGTCTTGACAACGTGGTGTTCCGTTTGGGTATTGCTCCGACTCGTGCTGCTGCCCGTCAGTTAGTAAGTCACAAGCACATTACAGTAGATGGAAAGGTAGTTAATATTCCTTCATTCTCTGTAAAACCCGGTCAGATTGTGGGTGTACGCGAAAGATCTAAATCTTTGGAAGTGATTGCTAATTCACTTGCAGGATTCAATCACAGCAAATATCCTTGGTTGGAGTGGGATGAAAGTTCTAAGGTAGGTAAGTTGTTGCATATACCTGAAAGAGCAGACATTCCTGAAAACATTAAAGAACACTTGATCGTTGAATTGTACTCTAAATAATAATTAATTTCATGGCGATATTAGCATTTCAAAAACCTGATAAAGTATTAATGTTGGAGGCGGACTCCAGATTCGGTAAATTCGAATTCCGTCCGTTGGAACCGGGTTTTGGTATTACTGTAGGTAATGCATTACGCCGAATCCTTCTTTCTTCATTAGAGGGTTTTGCTATCACTACTATCAGAATCGATGGTGTGGAGCATGAATTTTCTAGTGTACCTGGAGTAAAAGAGGATGTTACCAACATTATCTTGAATCTGAAACAAGTGAGATTCAAGCAAGTAGTTGAAGAGTTCGAGAGCGAAAAAGTGAGCATCACTGTCGAGAATTCCAGTGAATTTAAAGCAGGTGACATAGGTAAGTATTTGACTGGATTTGAAGTGTTAAATCCGGAATTAGTTATTTGTCATTTAGATTCTAAGTCAACTATGCAGATTGATATTACAATTAACAAAGGCCGTGGTTATGTACCTGCTGATGAGAATCGCGAGTATTGCACGGATGTTAATGTAATTCCAATCGACTCTATTTATACACCGATACGTAATGTCAAGTATGCTGTAGAAAACTTCCGTGTAGAACAGAAGACTGACTACGAAAAGCTAGTACTTGAAATTAGTACCGACGGTTCTATACATCCGAAAGAAGCGCTGAAAGAAGCTGCAAAAATTCTGATTTATCACTTCATGTTGTTCTCTGACGAGAAGATCACGCTTGAAAGTAATGATACTGATGGCAATGAAGAGTTTGATGAAGAAGTATTGCACATGCGTCAGCTGTTGAAAACTAAACTCGTTGATATGGACTTGTCAGTTCGTGCCCTCAATTGCTTGAAGGCTGCTGACGTAGAAACTCTCGGCGACTTGGTACAATTCAACAAAACTGACCTGCTAAAATTCAGAAACTTCGGAAAGAAATCGCTTACCGAGCTTGATGATTTGCTGGAAAGTCTGAATCTGTCGTTTGGAACCGATATTTCTAAATATAAATTAGATAAAGAATAAAAAATGAGACATAATAAGAAATTCAATCATTTAGGTCGTACTGCTTCTCATAGAAGTGCTATGTTATCTAACATGGCTTGTTCTTTGATCAAGCACAAAAGAATCACTACGACTGTTGCAAAGGCTAAAGCTTTGAAGAAATTCGTTGAGCCTTTAATTACAAAATCTAAAGACGACACAACTAATTCACGTCGTGTTGTATTTAGCAACTTGCAAGATAAGTTTGCTGTAACGGAGTTGTTCAAAGAAATCTCTGTAAAAGTAGCAGATCGTCCGGGTGGTTATACTCGTATCATCAAAACAGGTCATCGTTTGGGTGATAATGCTGAAATGTGCTTTATCGAATTGGTAGATTACGATGAAAACATGGCTAAGACTGCAACTGCTAAGAAAGCAACTCGTACTCGTCGTTCTAAGAAGAGTGCAGCCGCTACAGAAGCTCCTGCAGCACCGGCAGCTGAAACTACAGAGGAAGCCCCTAAAGCTGAATAATCTGTAATCATCATATATATAAAAGCCATAGCTATAAAAGCTGTGGCTTTTTTTATTTTATGCCCTGACCGGCAGTAATGAGAAAACAAGCTGTGAGGCTTCTGTCCACATGCATATTACTTGTTCTGTTTACAAAAGTTTTGATACGGACGAGGCATGCAGAACAAGAACAGCTTTTAATTTAAAGTCGGAATTAGAAACATCGAATAATTCCTTCAAAACCGTCATAGATAGGTAACCTGTTGCTTTTCAGGAAGAAACCATGAAGGAATTGAGAACCGATCCTTCATAATTTTGGATAATCCTTCATAGCTCCCTTAAAACAAAATACCTTTGATATGTGTTAATTATTGTATGAAATGAAACCTAAAACGCTATTTATGTTATCTTTGTAAACCAAACAGTAAGCAATGAAAGGATTTGTTACAGTCATATTATTTTTTCTGTTTGCCTTGGCTTTTGCCGGAACAGAATATGTAGATGCAGTTCCAGCTGCATCAATGACGGTATGTACTGTACAGCATACGGATACTACTCCGCAGCACTCCATCAATGAAGATCGTGTCATTCCCTTGGATAGCAATAAGGGAATAGCAGATATGGAGTTTGGGGACGCTCATACTTTAGCACATCGCGTCAGTGCCTCTGCAGAGCGTATGTACCGTTTTTCCTCCATGGAGACTACCCAATTTATCAAAATTTTGTTGCGTAAGATGGCCGCCCGGATGGCCAGTCTTGCAAGCTGTCATACCCATGTGTATGCCTCTTCCTATTCCCTTCCCTGGGATAGTGCTTGCGAGCACTATATCTTTGGTATGAGGCGCATTCTTATTTAGCTTTTATTCTTTTACCAATTTGTTTTTCATGGTTCTGTCTTGCCGGGTGATTGGCGAGATGTGACCTTGGTATGAATTATTGTATTTTTAATTAGTAAAGAATAAAATTTAAATTATTATGAGTAATACAGTTTCTACTGAAGCAACCTTGTTTTCAACAACACACCCTGATGTCGTAAAACGTACTAGTGTTTCTTCTATTATCATATCCGCTATCCTTTGTGTGATAGGTGCGGGTGCATTTGCAACCTCTTTAAAGATGGGGGATTCCTCATCCACCATGAGCATGGTGCTTATGGCCGGTGGAACCATTTTGTTTCTGTGGGCCGTATTCCGCTTTTTCTGGCGAGGCAAGGAATGGGTATATGCACCTACCGGCAGCGTAGCTAAAGAAGGGACCTGCTTCTTTGATGTATGCGATTTACAGGCTTTGACGGATGCGTTGGAGAAAAAAGGTTTTGAAACCAGGAATGACGTGAAAGTAAAGACAAGCGGAAACGTACGTATGGACTATATGATTTCTCAGGACAAGAAATTCGTTGCGGCCCAGCTGTTCCGTTTCATCCCCTATACATACGAACCTGCATCTTCTGTGTTTTATTTCACGGGAGATGATGCAAGTGCGTTTGTACATTGCTTGGAAACAAGTGAATTTTGATTTTCTATGACTCTTTATGTTATGAAATAAGGTGTGCCTGTGAAGGTCTGCTTTATTTGCTTAAGACGTTAATGTGATAAATTGTCGGGTGGGGTTAGTCGTTGATGATTAGCCCCATCTTTTTCATCAGGAAGCAGGCATTCATATTTTGTGCGATACCTTCACGGAGTTTGTATGAAAAAGTCAGTTCATCGTTGGTAATATCAGCTTCAAAGCAATAATTCCGTATCTCTTTGGGGAAATATTCTATTAGTTTCCCTAATAGCAGGTCGTGTGTGGCAATGATGCCATTCGTCTTCAGTTCCATCAGTTGGCGTACCAGGGCGAATGAGCCTTTCTGCTTGTCCATCGAGTTGGTTCCTTTTAAAATCTCATCCAGAATGATGAACAACTCCTCTCCCTTATTCAGGCGGTCTATAATTTGTTTCAATCGTTTTAGTTCGGCAAAGAAGTAAGATTCGTTGTCTGTCAACGAATCGGAAGTCCGCAAGCTTGTCACTAGTTTGGCAGGATATATTTCAAGGGAGGAACAGCATACGGGGCAGCCGGTACATGCCAATACATAATTCACTCCGATTGTACGCAGATAAGTACTTTTTCCTGCCATGTTGGCTCCTGTGATGATGACAAAGAACGGTCTTGAGGGGATATCGGCATCATTGGTCACACATTGCCGTGCAGGCATCAGGGGATGTCCCATATCCTTTGCAAGGAATACAAAAGGCTTGCCGGCAATGGTCGGATAGGTGTATGCGGGATGGTTGCCGGCAAATGTCGCCAGAGAACAAAGAGCATCAATGTCACCCAATACGTCCAGCCAGTGGAGCAGATATTTTCCATATTTGTGCCTCCATTGCTCAATGCGCATTACCTGCCGGAGTTGCCAGAACATGGAACCTTCCAGCAAGACATATAGCAGTTGGTTGTTGCGCAAGTCCAGTTTGTCCAGTTCCCGTGAAAGCTCTTTCAAGATATGGGTGGTGGATTTCCCGTTCATGCCGAATTCAGCTTTCAGGTGTCTGAGTAGCGGAGCGTTCATTTCCCGGTTTTCTATCAGGCTGATCAGTTCGGCGTAGATAGACAGGATACGTAATTTCTTGTCATACACTCTTTGCAGGTTGCTGACAGGCTTTATCAGTCCGAAACTACCTATCACGAACAGTCCGAAGGCCAGTCCGAACCATGTCATCGGAATGACCCCCGCCACTCCCAGCATAGCCAGTACGATGTTGACTCCGGGAACGATTCCCAATAACGGGCGGCTCCACCATTTCTTGCTGAAATAGGCAGGTGCTTCCGTCCACTCTTTAATTTCTTCGCGGTCGCTTGTCGCCCCTTTGTAGAGCAGGCCGGTGATCCGGAATGTTTCCCGGAAATCGGAATAAGCAGCCAGTTCCTTTGTCGCCTCCTGCCGTTGGATTATCTCTTCCTTTATCTCCAGATGATTTTGCAACCATTCTGCCAGTTTTTCCTTTCCGAATGAAGTGCAGGTACGGTTCAAGGCCTGGAACAAGGAGTGCCTTCCGAACAAGTCCAGGTCAAAAGAATACCTGTGGGCCGGGTTTGTGAATTCCTTTCCGTCCTCAAATGGCTCATAGTTGTCCGCCAGTGCGGAAAGCTCGTCACTATTCACCCGTATGCAGGTTTCCAGCCAGTCTTTGCGGAAAAACAACCGGTTGTGATACTTCACCAATGCCAGAAAAGGAACGAAAGTGACCGCTATGGTTAGACATATAGTGGGTGTCCCTGCCTGATAGAAGTAGATTGTTCCTATAATCCCTGCTGCAAATAACAAGACCCTCAGCGTGCTGATGCGGAGAATCTTATTTTTTACCTGGCGGAGTTCTGCCTCAGCCTGTTCAATGCGCTGTTCGTATTTTGCTTTCAATTCCATAATGATAGGTTATAAATATTTCCTTGCCATACCGGGCGCGGTTTTGCAGCGGAGAGGGGAAGCCTTCTGCGGCGATGCAAGGGTATGGCGAAGAACTTTTCATTTGTTTTCCGGCAAATATATAGAAAAAAAAACGTCTCCTTCTGTTTCTTGTGTTATTTAGACTTATCTTTTCATTTTAGGAAGAAGAGCCTTCCATCCAGAATGATGGCGGTTAGACCGATGAGGATGCATGACAGGAAATGAAATTTTAACATAGCCGATGAACCCATTGTCAATAGGAAAAAGTATATTTGTCTGTCTGATAAAGATTATAAACTACTTGGGGTATGAGAAAAATGATATTCATTTTATGCATTCCGACCGCTTTGCTTTCGGCTTGCTCACCATCCGGAATGCAAGGCAATCCGGCGGCAGTACAAGCCGGTGCGGCCATCGGCGGAGTATTAGGCGCTATTGTGGGTGACAGGGCCGGCGGATACAACGGTTCGCAATTCGGCGCCCTGCTGGGAACTGTAACGGGGGCTGCTGTGGGAAATGCCATAACTACACCTCGGGAGGAAACTTATCAGGTGGAGGAGTATTACGTAAAGACTTATCCTTCTTCTTCGCAGTATGAGCACACTTCCTCTTATGAGCCTTCATCGGGATTGAGGATTATCAACCTGCGTTTTATCGATGATAACCGTAACCATGTTATTGATGCGGAAGAAGACAGCAAACTGGTGTTCGATGTGGTGAATGATGGTGATGTGCCCGCTTACAATGTTACTCCGGTAATAGAGGAAATGAGCGGCATGAAACATATTTTGATTTCACCTTCGGCTCAGATTGCCTATATGCCTGTCGGGAATCAGATAAGGTACACGGCCACCATTCGTGGAGGCAGGAAGTTGAAAACAGGCCAGGCGCAATTCCGTGTTTTTGCAACAGAGAGCAACGGGGCGGTGACCGAAGCGCATGAGTTTACTTTGCCTACCCAAAAACGGATAAAGAAATAAGTTCCTTCATTGGCGGGGCTTCTACGGGCGGATAACCCTTTTCCGGAGATAACGTAAGCATTCGCAGCCCTATTGTTAAGCCTTTCCGACCGTCCGGTTACTATCTCCAAAGCCTGCGGAGTTATCTCCATAGCCTTTGGAGTTAACTCCGCAAGCTTTGGAGATAACTCCATAGTGCTATGGAGATAGTATATATCCTTTCTTCAGACCTTAGCAGGCGGGAGAAAAGGCCTTATGGTGGGGGATGTGTGGAGTTACTCCTTGTTGATGATGCCTTGTATCTCTTGCAGGGTCAGATTTCCTGTGATGGCGATGATGGTAAATTCATTTTTTTCCTGACTCATCAATACAAATTCCTTTTCTTTGTTTTTGTTCCGTTTCAGATAAATGATGGTCTTTTCGCCTTCATCGTTTATGCGCATCAGTTCCTCGTAGCCGTTCTTGGGACTGATGAAAGCTGTCTCTTTTTTCAGCTTGGCGATAATGTCGGGTTTTTCACAACTTAGAATCTGGATGTTATCCAGTTTGGAGGCTACTTCGCCTATATTTACCCCTTCCGTTTTCATGTCGGGCATCAGGCTGAGCATGGCTTTTGAGATATAGACAGAGGTTACCCCGTCCATATCAGCGAACTTGTCGAAAAAACTGTCCTGTGCGTAGGTGAACAGTGAGCACAGAGAGAGCAATAAGGTAATGATATATGTACGTTTCATTGTTTTATGTTATTTAATCGGTTTAATTGTTCGTTTACGTTCTCTTGAATTTTTCCGGTGGCTTCCTGCACCGATTCCACTTTTTCTATTCCTTTATTCAGGCTGCTGGAAAGCATGATAAGTGCCTTCTGGGCCTGTACGTATGCTTCTTCGGGGGTGGCGCAGGTATCTTGCGGTGCCGGATAGGGCTTGTATAGGTACAGTCCTACGGAGAGCAGGATGAGCAGGCTGGCGGCTATGCTCCCTATCCATTGCAAGCGGAGGACCCGTGTATGTTTTTTTATTTTCAGCGTGCGTCTTTCGCCTGTGTCCCATTGGTCTATCTTGCGGCTCAGCCTGCTTTCCAGTCCTTCCGGTATTTCGGGAGCGGGCTGTGCTGCCAGTTGCATGAAGATTTCCTTCTCGGCAAGTAAATGAGCCGGAACGTCCTCTTCGGTAAAAAAGCGTTTCAGTTCCTTTTCTTCGGTTTCGCTGGTTTCTCCATCGTAATACCGGGTCAATAGTCTTTCTATTTCATTTACTTTCATAGTTCATTATTGCATTATATTGTTCACGTATCTTTTTGCGGGCGCGGCTCAGCAACACACGTATGTTGATGGCATTCAGTCCTGTGGCTTGCTCTATCTCCTCAAAGGAGCAGTCATTGACATCACGGAGCAGAATCACCCGCTTTTGTTGCTCTGGCAGTCTGCCGATGAGCCGGCGTACCTGGTTCACCTCATCCCGTTGTTCCACTTCCCGCGCTATGTTGGTGTCCGTAGGGAGGTTCAGCTCTTCGGGTGCATGTCCGTCTTCATCGGGCCGGCTCCTGCGGAGGGCGTCGTAGCACAGGTTCTTGACAAGGGTGACGCAGTAGGCTTCGGTGTTCAGCACGCCCGCCAGCTCATCGCGCTTGTTCCACAATTTCAGATACGCCTCCTGCACCATATCTTCCGCCTCCTGAGGGTTTTCTGTCAGCCGGAAGGCTGTCCGGTAGAGTTTGCGGTGGTAAGGCAGGAATTGTTGTTTAAACTCAGCGGCGTCCATGCTTCTTCTTTGTTTCCTGATTTACTAATTTGTCTATATCTTCCTTTGTGAATTTTCCGTTTATCTGTACCAGTGTACAATCCTCTTTTCCCGTGCATACGAATAGCAGTTCGCGGATAGTTTCCTTTTTGGTTTTCATCAGCACGCGGACTTTCTCGCCTTCATCGTTTACACGCATCAGCTCATCGTATCCCTTCAGGCTCAGCCTGTTCACTTTTTTACTGAACCGTTCTTTTACGCTTGCCGTACAAGATTCCAGGTCCAGTACTTTTATTGACTTTATTTTTCTTATTATCTCAGCGTCTTCATCGTGTCCGGCGAACATTTTTCCAAGAGACATCATGAAAGAAGATACTTTGACACAATCGGCATTTTTTTCGCTGCCGAATTCATTGAAAAGACCGTTGATGCTTTGGGCGTAGCCCAGATGGCAGACGAAGACTAGCAATAGAGTAAATACAAACTTTTTCATGGTTTTATTTTGTTTTTGTTCATAACTGAATTTGTTTTTGAAAGCGCTTTCAATCAGATAGACGGGGGAAGCGGGAAAGTTGTTACAAAGAGGAACCGTTTTTTTTATGTTATTAATGCGGGGAGGAGGTATTTTTCTCCTCATGGTATGGGGCTGTCTGTCACAATAATAAATCAAATGCCCTGACCCTTGTTGGCAGGTGTCAGGGCATATACCGTATCTCTGTTCGTTTATACAGGGTTCGAAGCGTCTTCTTCTAATAACTCGCTGATAATGTTTGCCATTTTCTTGTTCTGCAATTGGCGGCAGAATTTTACTTCATATCCATCAATCTTTAACTGTTGGAAGAACCGCTCTGCATTATTTATCTTCGCGTCTTCGACTGTTCTCTTGGCTTCATCATTTGGTATATCTTTAGTTTCAATAACAATGTTCAGCTCTTTTTTGCCATCGGCACGTTGCACCACATAGATGAAGTCGGGGCTGTAAAGGTCGTTGGTAATGTTGGGAATACAGATACTCTTTTGTGGAATTTTGCCATACACTATTACATGGTCGACTTCATTCATGATATTCTCCTTTTCCAGTGGTGAGTCGTATACCACTTTGTCATACAGATACTTTTTTGAAGGTTCTGCGTTTAGTACATTTTTGCCTATCGTCCACTGCAACACCTCTTCCTTCAGCGAACCGTCGGCATAGGTAAAGGCTGTTGATTTTGACGAATAGTTTGCCTGACGATATTTCACCAGGTTTTGCAAGTTCTTTATCTTCCATCCGTTGAACTTGGCGATAAATGCGCTCAGTGATGATTCATTGATATATCCATCCATCGGGTGCGTTCTGGCATATTCACAAATGGCGGAATGCAGCATAGTCATCGGTATGCTTGTCTGTCGGCATGCACGCTTCAGGAACTCGTTATAGTGCATCTCTTTACCTGCCAGAATGTATTGCTGGCCAGCCTGCTGCATCGTCACAACTTGACCATCGGCCGTTGTCACTTGCTGGCGCAGGCTTTGTATGGATTGGTGTATAAAAACATCATTTATTAAAATACCGGGTAATGCTGCTCTAATCTGCTGGTCAATGTCGTTTTGGTAAAATACAATGTATTTACGGTTGAGTTGCGCCCACAGTTCTTTTAGTTCTTCATAGCGGGCTTTGCGTATTTTCACCACATCCTTTGTACCTTTGTTGCGGTCTTTTACCTTACCTGTAACATTGTTAAACTCAGGATATTCGGTAAACAAGTCCATCACCTTTGTTGGGTCAAGTGTGCGATCCAAGTCAAGAACATATTTTTTCTGATACAATTCCATGAACAGATCCATTTCTCCCGTTCCACGCAGTGCTGCAACTCTTCGCATATCTTCAAGGGATATGTGTGTGATACTACCCGTCTGTATATCCTCATTTATCTCCATCACCAAACGGTCTGCAAAGTCGCGTTCAGTAAAGTCTACGATGTAGTTCAGGTAGAACGATTCGTCTTTTACCCGGTTGCCATATTCATCCACAGGCAGGCGCAATCCTCGTCCCACTTCCTGTAGTTTGCTGTTTTCGCTGCCACTGCTGCGCAATTTGGCTATTGTAAATACATTCGGGTTATCCCAGCCTTCTTTTAATGTCCACTTCGAGAAGAGGAAACGGCGTGTATTGGGTTGTCCTTTCTTGTTTACGAACGACAACAGTTCAGTTTTGTTGTGCAATATGTCATCCACTTCCTTCTTCACTGCATCGTCCGGGTCACTGTTGTCTTGTGCGAAGTAGCCGGCCCTGCAAGCGGCAAGATCATTGAGGCTTGCACGCAAGTATGTTGCATATCCGGGCGAATTTTCTTTTTGAAGTTCTGTTTTCAATTGTGCTTCAAGCAGCCTGTCGAACAAATCTCTCAGCCAGGCATTGTTGCCCTCATCATCTCCGCGGAAAGAGAGTATGTCGTCTATAAAGAATAAAGCCAGTGTCTTAATTCTGCCTTTTTCTCTATGGAAATTGTCACGTTCTGTTTCAAAATGACGTTGTATGGCAAGGCGGAGCATGCTTTCCTGATAGGACGATGTGTATATGTCCACATCAAACTCGTCTTTTTTGTGCTTCTCCATGCCGTTGCTGAGTATAACCAAATCTTTTGTGATACCTGTAATGGTGAGCCCCGTGAGTTCGGGACTTAGGATTGACAACGAATCTCCGACACTCAATACATGACTGGCCTTGGAGGTTTGAGTGATATGTTGGAAAGTCGCTTTTTTGTCATTGATATCCAATATCTTTACCTTCTCGTTGATGGTTGAAGTGGGTTCAAAGTGCTCTTTCATTACCCCTTTGATGAGTCCCGAAGAGAATGAACGTTGTGCATTAAGGTCATAGAGCAGATGCTCATAATCGCGTACTGTTGTTTTCTTTTTCCCTTTGCCTATGGTAGTCATCGGGAAGGTTGCACCAAAGCGGATGATGCATTGCGGAGTCAGTTCGCTGATGATGGCTTTATATGCCTTCTGGTCACGCGAGAAAGTGTGAGGCTCGTCAATGATTACGAATGGACGTGTGGAACGCAGTGCGTCAAACGGCCGGTCGTATCCTTCGATAGTCACATCATAGTCATTGCGTGTGAGCATCTTGCCGGTAGTGAGCAAAGCACTGTTCACTATCAGCACATATATCTTGTTTCTGTTCAGTCTTGATCCTTCCACGAAGGCACGCACTGCGGTAGGAAAATATTTCCTGCCTTTCTTCTGTTTTTTCACAGCTTCCAGCACACCCACGTTTATCTCCGCATCATAGCCCAACGTGTTTTTAAAATGTGCTTTGACATACGTTTCGTTCAGAAAAGTGCTTGTGCCGGCTTTGATGGCAATGCTTGGAACGGCAATGATGAACTTGTTTATGCCATAACGTTTGTGCAGTTCAAAGATGGTGTGTGTATATACGTATGTCTTGCCTGTGCCTGTTTCCATCTTGATGTCCAGACACAAGGTGTTGCCCACCGGCTGCTCGTTTCTGTATTTTTCCGCCACATTCTGCCGCTCCCTTTGCTGTATGCGGTATATATTTCCAATAAAACGGTTTGAACGAAGGTCTATAACAGGGTTTGAGTAATGTGCCACCTGTTGATTTATCTCCACCTGCTTGAACACCTCGCTGATGGCTTCTACCGCATACTCCTGGTGCGGCAATCCGCTTTCTAATTTCAGTTCCATAATTTGCAGGTGGTTTTAGTAGCGAATATCTATATTTATGCGGCTGCGGTCGGTGATGGCACCCAAATTTTTCTTTATGGCGTCCGTCTGGCCGAAGTTAAAACTATAACCGAAGATAACGACGGTATCGGCTGTGAACGAATGGTCTTTGTTGTATTTATCAACCAGCTCTGTCAAATCATCTCCCAGTATATCAAACCCTTGGTCTATCATATAGAGATGTTTGCCGCAGAGCCAAGCTGTATAGTTGCCAAACTTTACCGGTTCTATTTTCGGTGTCAGTCCGTAACCGTCGCGCACGGCGTATGTGGCAAGAACCGTTTCTTTACCGAAAGCTTTCACTAAATCATTGCCAAAAGCATCAGTCGGAACAAACTTTTCCATGCGGTCAAGCGTGTTTTCGTCCGGCTCCTGGAGTGTGTAGTGCTTGAAGCCATAATCTATATCGGCATGGTTTTCCGACTTTATCTTGGCTGCTGCACGGCGGATACGCTCTTGGCCGATTTGGTCGATAGTCTTATACTTCTCTTTGTATGCCTCTGTGTTTGGTTTTATTTTTTCGGGCAATTGTACAAGGATGTACTGTAAGTTATAACCATCTTCCACACTGTTTAGTTCCATTACGGCTTGTGCGGTGGTGCCCGAGCCGGAGAAAAAGTCGAGTATGATGATCGGTTCATCTTTGTCCTTTTCTACAGCTCCATCTATAAGGTGTTTTATGAGACTTACAGGTTTTGGAAAACTGAAAATCTTGGCATTGAAAAGCTCGTCTAAATCCTTTGTTCCGTCTTGGCTCATGCCGATATGGGATGGAAGATGAGTGCTGACGGCATATTGTCCGAAGCGGTCACCAGCCTTTTGCATATCATTGTCTTTCCAATAGCGGAGCACGGGCTTATCTATTTTTAGGAAATCGTAATCACCGGGGAATACGATTCTTTTTTGTGCATAATAAGAATCAAATGTGTCCTGTGTAATGCACCAAGTACGTTTCGGGTTTGCTGGATATTCTTTACCGTTTTGAGGGTTCCTTATTGTGAAAAAACTGTTGGGGCGTTCCGATGCAGTAGTCTGCTTTGTCAAATCATGCACTCTCCAAGGTTGTCCGGGAAAATCTTCTGTTTCGTAATATTTTCTTCCCTTTCCATCGATACCAGCCAAAAAAGAATCTGTTCTGGCGTATGATACTATCCATTCGTAATCTTTTGATACTCCGAATGGAACATCTGACTTTGCCGTTCTTTTCCGCCATGGGAATAGAGCCACAAAATTTTCCTCTCCAAACACATGGTCGCACAGCAACTTCAAGTTAGCCTGCTCATTATCGTCGATAGAGATAAAAATCACTCCATCGTCAGAGAGCAAGTCTTTAGCGTATTGCAGACGGGGCATCATGAAGGTAAGCCATGCTGAGTGCGAAGCAGCACCACGGGTTGTCATTGCAAGAATACGGTTTGCTTGTTCCTCACCGATGCTCAATTTCTCTTGCAATTCTTCCACTGTAAAGTTGAATTTGTCATTATATACAAATCCGTCAGTACCTGTATTATAGGGTGGATCTATATAAATGCATTTCACTCTACCGGCATACGACTTTACCAGATGCTTCAGCGCGTCAAGATTGTCGCCGCTGATATACACATTCTGACTATTTATATTCTCCGGCTTGCTGTTATGTTCCAGATCGGGCACTAATACGGTAGTCGTATCCATCGAGGCCAACAGACTGGCATAGTTCTTGCCAAGAAAGTTAAAGCCGCTACCTTCCTTTATAAGGTCTACTTTGTCAGTTAGTAGCTCACGAAAAGCAGCTATATCAAATTTGCCTTCTGCATTGAAACATTGCGGAAAGTCCCGGTGTAGCAATCCTAACGTTCTGTCAGTAGGTTGCGCTTCTTCATTTTGATTTATAATATCTCGTATCATAATTTTTATCTTTTCTCTGTTCGGATTTTAGCGATTTGATAATTGAATGCTTGGTGTCAGATAGAATCTTATATTTGTTTGATGTTTAATGTTTGTTCTTTTAATGATGTCTTAGTTGCTGGTTCTTCTTAAGAACAATTCGACATTTTATTATGAAAAATAATCCTAAAATCCAATTACAAAAGTAGTGATAAGTTTGAGATAATGAAAAGACGTTCAGGTAAAAATATGAATTTAGTTCGAATAAGGTTAGTCAGGCAATGCCTCAGCTTGGGAGCTAAGTGCTTTATTGGTTCCGCACAGGCAGCCTCACCCATAGCCATCCGGGAATCAGTTTCCAGAAAAACACCAGCATCTGATAACGCCGGTCTATGACAGCTACTCTTTTCCTTCGGGAGATGGCTCTTACAATTTGTGATGCCACGTAGGGAGCATGCATCAGCAGCGGGTATTTGTCATCTTTCAACAGAGGGGTGGCGACAAATCCGGGACGGATGTCGGTGAAGGAAATGTGTAGCTTGTTCATGTGCGCCAATTGGTCCAAAGCATCCAGATAGGTGTTTTGAAACCGTTTGGTCGCTGAATAGGCAGGGGCGGATCCCAGTCCCTTGGTGCCTGCTATGGAACTGATCACCGCTATATGTCCTTTGCCTTGCTGTTCGAAATAGTGATAGGCGGCATTGACCATTCGTATGAATCCCGAAACATTGGTGGCTGCGGTCTGTAATTCTATATCGGGGCAGAGTGAAAGATTTTGTTTGCCTATGCCCGAACTGAGCAGGAACACATCCATGCCGCCGGTTTTCATAATCAGTTGCTCCAATAAGGCAGGGGCATCCTCGCGGGTGACATCTATCCGCTGGGTACATACCTGTCCGGGAGCGGACTGCCGGAGCTTTTCCAGTTCTTCCTCTCTACGTCCTGCCACGCCTACCTGCCAGCCGGCTTTCAGATAGCATCGCGCCACTTCCAGTCCGATGCCGGAAGTGGCGCCAATGATAATGATTCTTTTCATCCGCTTCGCCTTATTGTAAAGCTTGTTCAATATCGGCAATGATGTCGCTTACATTCTCAATACCTACCGACAAACGGATCAGGTCCGGAGCGACTCCTGCTTCGCGCAACTGCTCGTCGGTGAGCTGGCGGTGAGTATGGCTGGCGGGATGCAGTACGCAGGTACGTGCGTCGGCCACATGGGTTACGATGCAGATGAATTTCAGCCTGTCCATAAATTCTATCGCTTCCTCACGGGTTCCGTTCAAGCCGAAAGCGATGACACCGCACGAGCCGTTTGGCATGTATTTCTGTGCCAGATCATAGTATTTGCTGCTTTTCAGTCCGCAATAGTTCACCCATTTCACTTTCGGGTTGGCTTCCAGCCATTCAGCCACTTTCTGTGCGTTTTCGCAATGACGGGGCACGCGCAGGTGCAATGTTTCCAATCCCAGATTCAGCAGGAACGCATTTTGCGGAGACTGGATGGAGCCGAGGTCACGCATCAGTTGGGCGGTTGCTTTCGTCATGTAAGCCATTTTGCCGAACGCTTTGGTATAAGTCAGTCCGTGATAAGATTCGTCGGGCTGGGTCAGACCGGGGAATTTGTCCGCATGGGCTTCCCAGTCAAAGTTGCCGCTGTCCACAATGGCGCCTCCTACACTGGTGGCATGACCGTCCATGTATTTGGTTGTGGAATGGGTGACGATATCCGCTCCCCATTCAAACGGACGGCAGTTGATGGGAGTGGCGAAGGTGTTGTCCACAATCAAAGGCACACCGTGTTTGTGTGCGATACGTGCGAACTTTTCGATGTCCAGCACGTCGATGCTCGGATTGGAGATGGTTTCGCCGAACAACGCTTTGGTATTCGGGCGGAAAGCCTTGTCTATTTCCTCCTCGGATGCATTGGCGTCAATGAAGGTACACTCGATGCCCAGTTTTTTCAGCGTGACGCCAAACAGATTGAATGTACCTCCGTAGATGGTAGACGAGCATACGAAGTGGTCGCCTGCCTGACAGATATTGAAAATGGCATAGAAGTTGGCAGCCTGGCCGGACGAGGTCAGCATAGCACCCACACCGCCTTCCAATGCTGCGATTTTTGCGGCGACGGCATCATTGGTGGGGTTTTGCAAGCGTGTATAGAAATATCCCGAATCTTCCAGATCGAACAGACGCGCCATCTGTTCGCTGGTGTCATACTTGAATGTGGTACTTTGATAAATAGGCAAAACGCGCGGTTCGCCTTTTTTCGGAGTCCAGCCTGCCTGTACGCATAAGGTCTCCCTGCTATACTTCTTATCCATGTTTATATTGTTATTAAAATTACATATTCATTTATTTCGCAGCAAAATTAAGAATAATCTGTCATTTAGGGTTCAATTACTGGGAAAAGTGTTATATTTGAACGATTTTAATAAGCTTAACTATGGCAGAGGATATAAAATTCAGGCATACTATGCCGGTGCAGATACGATTCAGCGATGTGGACCAGTTTGGTCATATGAACAATTCAGTTTACTTTTCTTTGTACGATTTGGCAAAGACTACTTATATAAAAGATGTATTAGGCAGTGCCGACTGGAGCAAGCTGGCTATTGTGGTAGCCAATATCAATGCAAACTTCTTTATGCCGGTATTTTTCTCGGATCATCTGGTGATAGAAACGGCTGTGGTACATTTGGGGCATAAGAGTTTTACCTTGTTGCAGCGTGCCGTGACTACGGATACCCATGAGGTGAAGTGTGAGTGCCGCACGGTGATGGTAGGTTATGACCTGGCTACCAAAGAACCGAAATTGATTTCCGAGGATTATAAGGAGGCGATTTGCAGGTACGAG
>OBVI01000039.1_pt1 | contig 122005 bp, 107 predicted proteins | sample 1476021 | NCBI WGS metagenome assembly OBVI01 (sample SAMEA2579981, study PRJEB22360) | human gut metagenome
CGGTTTCGGGGTCTAAGATATTCTAACCTCTCAGAAATCTGCTAAAGGCATGAGCCGTCTTGTCAAACTCGCTCCGTTGCAAACTTCGCTCAGACAGTGATGCAGCCGGCTCATAACGCAGATTTCTGAGAACTAAGAATATCTAAGACCCCTGCAAATGCACTCCAAATAAAATATTTTTCTGCGCTGTTTTGTTGCAGGTTGTCATGCACTTTCTTAGGGTTTATATTTATAGTAAGTCTCTTAATTGATGTATTTGAGACAGTTCAGCAGAGTGCGAAAGACAAGGAAGATATCTGCAGGCGTGCTGACGCACGTCAAGGATATCTGACGCAGGATTTCATGCCTGATGGGCTGAATCAATATGCATTATTTATGAGGGTTACTATAGTTATGTTGTGTAGCAGATATGTTATTTAGCTAATTGTTCTGTAAAGTCAGGAGTGGTATATTCTTTATTGTTGTATACTAAATATGTTATATAGCCGATAGTCAGCATGGGAAGCAATTATGTTTGGGGGCGAATTTGAGGGTTCATTGTAGTTCTTGGTATTTGGGAAGCCGCGTTATGAGCCGATCGTTTCACTGTCTGAGCGGAGTTTGCAACGGAGCGAGTTTGAGAGAGCGGCTCATGATTTTAGCGGCTTCCCGAATGCCTAGAAATACAATGGTTCCGAAACTGAGCCCCCAAACATAATTGCTTCCCATGCGTCCCTTTCCATAACAAACTTTTTTAAAATTTCCAATATCCCGACTTGAAATAAGAAAGCCTCTGACGTATAATAAACCCGAAAGTAGAAAGGCGCTGCTTTTAAGCAGGGTCTTTTTTTACAGATTTTGAATATATAAAAAATTCAGGAGTGAAAAAAGTTATGACCAAGATCAGAACAAGATTTGCACCAAGCCCTACAGGCAGAATGCATGTTGGAAATTTAAGAACAGCATTATATGCATACCTTATTACAAAACATGAAGGCGGAGATTTCATCCTCCGTATTGAAGATACAGACCAGGAACGTTACGTAGAAGGCGCTGTAGATATTATCTACCGTACTCTTGCAAAAACAGGACTTCTCCATGATGAAGGTCCGGACAAGGACAAAGGCTTTGGACCGTATGTTCAGAGTGAGCGTCAGGCACAGGGAATCTATCTGAAATATGCACAGCAGTTAGTAGAACAGGGTGATGCATACTACTGTTTCTGTAAGAAGGAAGAACTGGAAGGTATGAAACGTGTTGTGGCAGGAAAAGAGATTTCCATTTATGACAAACGCTGCCTTAAACTTTCCAAAGAAGAAGTACAGCGTCGTCTTGATGCAGGAGAACCACACGTAATCCGTTTCAATATGCCAACAGAGGGAACTACAACATTCCATGATGTAATCTACGGAGATATCACAGTAAACAATGAGGAACTGGAAGATCTGATCCTGATCAAATCTGACGGATACCCAACTTATAACTTTGCAAACGTAATCGATGACCATTTAATGGAAATCACACACGTAGTAAGAGGTAACGAGTATCTTTCCTCAGCTCCGAAATACAACCGTATCTACGAAGCTTTCGGATGGGATATCCCGGTTTATGTACATTGTCCGCTGATCACAGATGAGACACACCAGAAGCTTTCCAAACGTTGTGGACATTCCTCTTATGAAGACCTGCTTGATCAGGGATTTGTTTCAGAAGCAATCATCAACTATGTGGCACTTCTCGGATGGAGTCCTTCTGACAACAGAGAGATCTTTACACTGGATGAACTGGTACAGGTATTTGATTATCATCATATCAATAAATCTCCGGCAGTATTTGATATTGCGAAACTTCGTTGGATGAATGGTGAGTATATCAAGAAAATGGATGCGGATGAATTCTATGAGAGAGCACTTCCGTATATGAAAGAAGTTCTGAAGAAAGACTACAACTTCAAAAAGATTGCAGGAATGGTACAGACCAGAATCGAAACATTCCCTGACATTCCGGCTCTGATTGACTTCTTTGAGGAAGTACCGGAATATGATTCCGCCATGTACTGCCATAAGAAAATGAAGACAAATGAAGAGACTTCTCTTACAGTATTAAAAGAAGTACTTCCGGTTCTGGAAGAACAGGAAGATTATACAAATGATCCGTTATTTGAAACATTAAGTGCATTTGTAAAAGAGCATGGTTATAAGAACGGATATGTAATGTGGCCTCTGCGTACTGCTGTTTCCGGCAAGCAGATGACGCCGGCCGGTGCTACTGAGATCATGGAGATCATCGGTAAAGACGAGACAATCAAACGAGTAAAGGCAGCTATTGAGAAATTAAGCAAATAAATATGAAGAGAAATCCATCTCAACTTCGGGCAATCACTCACCTGTCAGGACCTATGATGGTCCTGGCAGGTCCCGGCTCGGGGAAAACTTCCGTTATTGTGGAGAGAACTGCATACATGATCAATGAGGGGAAGATACCGGCTTCTTCTATTTTGGTTGTAACTTTTTCCAGAGCAGCGGCAACAGAGATGAAAGAACGGTTTTTGAAATTCGTGGGACAGAACAGAAGCGAAGTGACTTTTGGAACTTTCCACGGAATTTTTTATGGGATTTTGAAAGCGGCCTATCATCTGAGTGCGGCCAATATTCTTTCTGAGGAAGAGAAATTCAGTATTCTACGTGAGATGACTGAGAAATATGGACAGGAAATGGCTCAGGAGGGAGATTTCATTGAAGAAGTTGCCAGGGAAATCAGTGTTGTAAAGGGGAACTGTATTTCTCCGGAGCATTATTATGCATCCTGTTGCTCGGATGAGATATTCAGGGACATTTTTCATGGCTATAAGCAGGCTCTGAAGGCGAAACGCAAGCTGGATTTTGATGATATGATCCTCTGTTGTTATGAACTTTTTTCTCAGAGACAGGATATCCTGAATGCATGGAGAAGAAAATTTGTCTACATTCTGGTGGATGAGTTTCAGGATATCAACAGCTTACAATACAAGATCTTGCAGATGCTGGCGGCACCTGTCAATAACCTGTTTATTGTAGGGGATGATGACCAGTCCATCTATCATTTCCGGGGCGCAAGACCAGAGATTATGTTAAATTTTACAAAGGATTATCCGAAGGCAGAGACAGTCCTTCTGAATGTGAATTACCGGTGCAGTAAGAATATCCTGCGTACAGCCATGGAAGTGATCGGATGTAATACCAGACGTTTCAAAAAGCAGCTGGATACTCCAAATGAAGAAGGGATGCCTGTGACGTGCAAGGAATTTGATAATCCAAGAGAAGAGTATATGTGCGTGGTGGCAGCACTGAAAAAAAGAATGGAGCGCGGCGAGGATCTGCTGAATACGGCAATCCTGCTTCGTACAAATCAGGAATCGGAAGGTCTGATCAATGTGCTGATGGAATATCAGGTTCCTTTTACAATGAAAGAACAGCTTCCCAATCTTTTCCGCCACTGGATCTGCCGGGCGCTTCTGGCTTATCTTGAAATGGCAGCAGGAGACAGGAGCAGGAAGAATTTTCTGGAGATCATGAACCGGCCAAATCGCTATATTTCCAGAGAAGCGTTGAACAGTTCGCAGATTAATTTTAATGAACTTCGGGAATATTATAAAGACAAAGACTGGATGTGCGACAGGATTACCACACTGGAAACGCATCTGAGGATTCTTGGTACTCTTTCCCCTTTTGCTGCGATTAATTTTATCAGAAAAGGAATGGGATTCGAAGAATACTTGCGTGAATATGCACAGTATCGTAAAATAAAACCAGAGGAACTGCTTGAGACCCTGGACCGGATCCATGAGAGTGCAAAAGGCATGAAAACCCTGGCGAAGTGGCAGGCTTACATAGAAGAATATACGAAGCGCCTGAATGAACAGGCAAGGAAACAGCAGGATAAAAAAGAAGGAGTGACTATATCTACACTCCATGCGGTAAAAGGTCTGGAATATGATATTGTGTATATTCTGAATGTTAATGAAGGAAGCATTCCATATCGCAAGGCGGTTTTGGCAGAAGCAGTGGAAGAAGAACGAAGATTGTTTTATGTAGGGATGACCAGGGCGAAAAAGAAGCTGGTGCTTGCCTATGTGAAACGCCAGTATGAGAAGGAACGGGAGCCTTCCCGGTTTCTTGAGGAGACAGGCCTATGAATAAAGGAATTATTTACTGTACAAAAATACGGGAAGAATATGAAGGCGCACATATGGAGCATATGATCGCAGAGAAACTTCTGGAAATCGCACTGAAAAAAGAATATGGAATCAATCTGTACAATGAACCCAGAGCAGAGGGAGAACATGGAAAACCATTCCTTTCCTATCGTCCGTCCCTGCATTATAATATCAGTCATTCCGGAAAATATGTGGTATGTATTCTGGCTGATCAGGAGGTTGGAATTGATGTGCAGATTCATTGCAGAGCCAATTATGAAAGAATGCTCAGACGTATGGTACCCCGGGAACAGTATCTCGAAATTCTCTCAGATATAAATGTGGAAAAGAAATTTTTTGAACAGTGGGTACTGAGGGAAGCTTATATCAAATGGACCGGTGAGGGGCTTTCCAGAGACATGAGGACTATATCCATGGATGAAGGCAGTCATATGCTGCTTGATATGGAAGACGGTTACAGTGGAGCAGTATGGGCAATGAATCCCATGGAAATCAACTGGAAATATGAAGACATCATACTTGGGTAAGACATGAACAGACAAACGAAGAAAGAAATCCGGAGACTGGCAGTGAAGATTCTTGTAGCAGTACTGGCACTTGGACTGGCTTTCTGGGGATATGCTTTCGTATACAGGGGTAAGACGGAACCTCCTGCAAAATATCCGGTAACCAACCAGGATGCTGCAGTGTATTCATTACGCGGACAGATACAGATGCTGTCGCAGCAGGAGGAGTTAAATACCTTTGCCTTTGAGGGCAGAAAAAAAGAAAAAGAGTACGGAACTTATATTATTCCCGGACTGAGATATACAAGAACATTCCTGAATGCAGAGGGTACAAAACAGGCGGTATGTACTTCCATGACTCCTCAGGGACTTGCAGTGACCGATGAGTATGTACTTGTAAGTGCCTATTGTCATACGGAAAAACATAACTCTGTTATTTATGTGATCAACAAAGAAACTCACAGATTTATCAAAGAGGTAGTCCTGCCAGGTCTGCCTCATGTAGGCGGACTTGCCTATGATCAGGAACATGATATGCTGTGGTATTCTTCAAATACCAATGGAATCGCACAGGCGATCAGCATTAAGATGGATGTGCTGCGTGACTATAATTATGCGGATAACCATATGCCTGTGCAGGTAAATCAGACATGTAGTCTTTATGGAATCGTGAGAGATTCTTTTATGACTTTCTATAAGGGGTGCCTGTATGTAGGATGTTTTAACAAATATACAGAGAGCACCATCGCGAGATATGCGGTGGATTCAAAAGGTGATCTGGTGAATACTTTTAATGAGGAACTTGGCATGATGTTTGAAATGGCGGTTCCGCTGGATTATTCTACAATATCAGAACAGGCACAGGGAATGGCTTTTTATAACGATAAGCTGTTGTTGTCTCATTCTTTTGGTATTCTGCCATCCAGGATTGTTTTTTATGAACAGTCGGATAAACGTCTGTATGTCAATGAAAATTCTGCAAGATCATACAGAATGCCTGAGATGATCGAGCAGATTGTTGTAGAGGGGGATGAACTTTACGTACTCTTTGAATCAGGAGCTTATGCGTACAGGGGGTATGCAGGAAATGTGGTAGACCGGGTTCTGAAGCTGAATCTGATAAAAATGGAAGAGTCTTATTAGGAAGAGTACTAAAATCGGTTTGTCCACATATATTAAGTGTAAAGAGGTGAGACATATAGAAGCGCAGCAGATTGAAAACCTGTTTGCCGGAAATATCCGGAATCTTTTAATGGATGCGAAGCTGGATTATGATAAATTATATGAGATACGCCTTCGTGTAGGGCGTCCGTTGTTTTTAACTTATGACGGAGGAGAGTGTTTTCTGCGAAAACCGGGTCAGGAACAGTATCTGGTGACAACGGAAGATCTGAAAGAAACACTGGAATATGTCACAGGATATTCCCTGTATGCTTATGAGGATGAGATCAGACAGGGATTTATCAGTGTTCAGGGTGGTCACAGAGTAGGTGTGACCGGAAAGGTAGTGTTGGATCGGGGCAGGATCATGGGAATGAAATATATTTCCTGCATCAATGTCCGTCTGGCACATGAGATTCAGGGATGTGCGGATAAGGTGATGCCTTATATCCGTACAGAGAAATGGGTTGCAAATACATTGATCATTTCACCGCCAAGGTGTGGAAAGACTACGCTGCTCAGAGATATTATCAGGCAGCTCAGTAATGGATGGGCCAATACCCAGGGTCTGACAATAGGTGTGGTGGACGAGAGAAGTGAGCTGGCAGGCTGTTATCAGGGAATTCCTCAGAATGATCTGGGAATGCGTACAGATGTGCTGGACTGCTGTCCGAAATCAGAAGGTATGCAGATGCTGGTCCGTTCCATGTCACCGGATGTGGTTGCAGTGGACGAGTTAGGCTGTGAAGAGGATTTCAAGGCAGTTGACTCAGTGATCCATTGTGGATGTAAGCTGATTGCGACTGCACATGGAAGCTGTCTGGAGGATGTTCTGGATCAGCCATTCTTTTATAAGCTTATGGGCGAGAAAGTATTTGAACGTTATATTATCCTGGACAAAAATGATCAGGCAGGATGTCTGAAAGCTGTATTAGATGAAAATGGAAAAGTATGCTTAGAACAGTAGGATTATGTGTAATTGTAATTTCCGGTGTCGGTTGCGGTTTTGCCATGAGCAATGAACTTGGCAGACGCAAAAAGATGATGGAAATGATCTTACGGATGATCATCCTCCTAAGAGGAGAAATACGTTATGGAAATAAATCTCTGTACGATGCCTTTACAGGTGCTTCCGGGAAACTGGAAGGGAAGTACAGAGAATTTTTTATACTTACGGCACAGAAAATGAAAGAAAAAACAGGGGATTCCTTTGGGACAATCTTCAGAGAATCGGCCGGAAAGTGTCTGGATCTGGATTGTCTTTCGCAGGAAGAGAGAGACAGATTTTATTCACTGGGAGATCAGCTTGGTTATCTTGGACTGGATATGCAGCTAAAACAGATGGATCTGATGGAAAAGGAAACAGAATATGCGATCAGGGAACTCAGGAAAGATTTTTGTGAAAAAAGAAAATTATACCGCAGTATGGGAATACTGGGCGGAATATTTGTGACTGTGTTTTTTTGGTGAGCATGTATTTATAATCTGTTTCTTTACTGTGTAGATTACTGTTTTGCTATATTTGGCAGCAGAAGCCGGAAAGGAGAGACTGTGGAGGTAAGTCTTATTTTTAAAATCGCTGCAGTAGGGATTCTGGTTTCTGTTCTCTGCCAGATCCTAAAACACAGTGGAAGGGATGAACAGGCATTTCTGGTAAGCCTGGCGGGGCTTCTGATGGTGCTGTTCTGGATTGTTCCATATATTTATGAACTGTTTGAAAGTATTCAGCAGTTGTTTGTGCTGTGATTTCAAATCAACTGTTATGGCAGTTGACAGAACAGAAAGAGGTTTGAATGGCATGGATATTGTGAAAGTTTCAATCATGGGTATCTGCGGAATGATGCTTGGTTTTATTCTAAAAGAAACCAGACCGGAATTTGCTGCACTTGTGACCATGATGACGGGTTTTCTGATTCTTGGTCTTGCAGCAGGAAAAGTTTCTTATCTGTTTGAAACCATGAACAGGCTGAGAGAAAGCTTCCCCATAGACAGCAGTTATCTCACAGTTCTGGTTAAGATTATCGGGATTACATATATCGGACAGTTTTCATCTGCAATCTGCAAAGATGCCGGATATCAGATGATCGGAACACAGATCGACCTGTTCTGTAAACTGTCTGTGATGGTTCTGAGTATGCCGGTACTGCTGGCAATTCTGGATACGATTTCGGAGTTTATGATATGAGGCAGGATAAAGAGAGAAGTATCAGGGAACAGGCAGATCTGTGGAAAGGTTACTGGTGTATACTGGCATGTATACTTTTGGTAGGAAGAGTGTCATATCTTACATTCTTTCAGAATCATATAGTATCCGTATATGCCGCTGCGCAGACAGAACAGAAAGAAGATTCTTCAGTACAGATCCTGCAGGAGAATCTAATGGAAGAGATACAGATTGATGATGTGCAGAAAATGTTGGATGAGATTATGGATGACCATGTTTTTTCTGTCAGAGAAGCACTGATGAATATCATAAACGGGGAGGAGCCTGTTTCAAAAGAGACTGTACGGAGCTTTTTGTATAGTCTCTTTTTTTCGGATATGGAGAATGAAAAAGGATTAATACTGAAACTTTTACTTGTGATTTTTATTGCAGCGGTGCTGGCAGAGTTTGCTGATGTTTTCGGAAACGGACAGGCTGGCAGTATCAGCTTTTATATTGTCTATCTTGCGCTGTTTACAATGCTTATGGAGAATTTCTCAAGGCTTGGAAGTACGCTTACAAACTGGCTTCTTGGACTGACGGATTTCATGAAAGTTCTGTCTCCGGCTTATTTTATGACAGTGGCTGCATCAACCGGATCATCAACAGCTGCTGCATTTTATGACGGAATTTTGCTGATGATCTGGGCGGTTCAGTGGCTTCTTGCAAATCTGTTTCTGCCTGCTGTAAACCTGAGTTTGCTTCTGAAAATGGTTAATTATTTGTCAAAAGAGGAGATGCTTACAAAAATGGCAGAACTTTTGGATGTAGCTGTAAACTGGGGGTTGAAAACTCTTCTGGGAGCTATTGTTGGTCTGCAGATTGTGCGGAATATGGTGAGCCCGGTGATGGATGCCATGAAGCGTTCTGCTGTTGGCAAGGCAGCGAGTGCGATTCCCGGCATTGGAAATGCAGTGACCGCTGTAACAGAATTAGTGCTGACCAGTGCAGTGATGGTGCGAAACAGTTTTGGCGCAGTAATCGTGATCCTTCTGTTGCTGATTGGAGCAGGACCGATTATCCATTATGGAAGTCTTTCTCTGGTTTATCGTTTTCTGGCTGCGATTGCACAGCCAATTTCTGACAAAAGAGTTGTGGGAGCCCTGAGTACAATGGGGGAGGGATGTGCAATGCTTTTAAAGCTTTTGCTGACAGCAGAAGTACTTTGCATGCTGACATTCCTGATAGTTGTAGTTTCTGTATCCTGATGAACTGACAGAAAGATTGCCGGAGGAAACATATGAAAGAAGAGCTGTATTTATGGATTCGGAATCTGGCAGTATTTTATATCTTTTTCACTGCGGTTCTGAATCTGATACCTGACCAGAAGTATGAGAAATATGTACGCTTTTTTATGGGCCTGCTGCTGATTTTTATGATGAGTACCCCGATATTTTCCATTCTTGGAAAAGGTTCGGAACTGACGGAAAGTTTTCTGGATAATTTTTCTGAAGAAAACAGAGAGAAAGAACTCCGGGAATTTCAGAATATTCAGAAAGTCTATCTGGAAAAAGGTTATGAACTGGAACTGGAACAGAAAATCCGGGAAACTCTGGAAAAAAGAGGCATAGAAGTATATAAGGTGAAAGTAAATATAGAAGGGGAGGAGACGCAGGCAAACCTTGTACTGAAGACAGAAATTTCTCAGGAGGAGAGAAAGGAGCTTAAAGATGCGCTGGTGGAAGAGTGGGGACTTAAAGAAAACAGAATTTGTATCCAGATTGTCCGAAATGAATCCGGCAAAATGGGGAATCCTGTTGCTCATCGGAGTACTTCTGGCAGTAGCGGCGATGCCTGTATCCAGTAAGCAGCAAAAGAAAAATACGGCAGGAGAGCAGAGTGAAGATATGCAAAAAAGTGTTCTGGAAGAGAAACTTGAAGCATTTCTTGAAAATACGGAAGGGGTGGGAAAGGTACAGGTTATCCTGATGACAGATGAGAAGAAAGACAGGCAGAGCTTCTATAATTCAGAAACCATACAGGTGACCGGTGTTCTGATTTCTGCGGAAGGTGGAGGAAATCCTGTAGTGGTCCAAAATATTCAGGAGGCGGTCATGGCATTATTTCAGGTGGATGCTCATAGAATTAGAATAATGAAAATGAAATGAGGAGATAAATGTGAAAAAAGTCATCGGAAAAAATCAGGTCATTATTACATCGCTGGCAATTCTGATTGCAGTGGCAGGATATCTGAACTTTGCGGATGTAGATCTTGGATTCAGGGATAAGGAGGCAAGTACGGACAGCAGCAGTATCCTTGAAGATGCAGGATATGATCTTACAGATGAAACTGCTCTTCTGGATGAAAATCAGGCAGATGGAGGTCTGACTGATAACAGTCTTACAGACAGTCAGGAAACGGATACTCCCGGGGAGGCTGTGTTTACGGGTTCTACAGGATTTGCCGCACAGGCAAAGATCAGCAGAGAACAGGTGCGCTCACAGAACAAGGCAGATCTGCAGGACATTATCAATAATGAAGAAATTGATGATGAAGAGAAGCAGGAGGCAATACATACGATGGTCTCGATGACAGACCTTTCAGAAAAAGAAGCGGCAGCAGAGCTTTTGCTGGAGGCGAAGGGCTTTAAGAATGTAGTTGTAAATCTTACCGGAGAAACTGCGGATGTTGTGATCCCTGAAGCAGAACTTTCTGATGCACAGAGAGCACAGATTGAAGATATTGTAAAAAGGAAAACAGGAATTGCGCCAGAAAATATTGTGATCACCCCACTGAAGGAGAGTGAAGATGCAGAAGATACAACACAGACAGATGAAACATCAGCACAGCCATATGAGGATACCGCAATCGATACAACTGATATTTATGACTGATATTTTGATATGAATATGCGAACATATATCTTGACAGAAAAGAGGTGCATATACTAGAATAGGAATGCTGTAAAAAAATAGAAAACGTAACTGATACCGGCTGTTGCCGGTGTTTTATGCAAACAATTATAAGAAAGCGCAACAGGAGGCTGAACGTGTCTAAGTATACGAATGAAATAGAAAAAAGAAGAACATTTGCCATTATTTCCCATCCGGATGCAGGTAAAACTACACTGACTGAGAAATTCCTGCTGTATGGCGGAGCAATCAATCTTGCCGGAAGTGTTAAAGGTAAGGCAACAGCCCGCCATGCAGTGTCAGACTGGATGGAGATCGAAAAAGAGAGAGGTATTTCCGTTACTTCCTCTGTTCTGCAGTTTCATTATGATGGTTACTGCATTAATATTCTGGATACACCGGGACATCAGGATTTCTCAGAGGATACCTACCGTACACTGATGGCAGCAGATTCTGCAGTCATGGTAATCGACGGTTCCAAGGGTGTGGAGGCACAGACCAGAAAACTGTTCAAGGTCTGCGTAATGCGCCATATCCCGATTTTTACATTTATCAATAAGATGGACCGCGATGCAAACGACACATTTGACCTTCTTGATGAGATTGAGAAAGAACTTGGCATCGCAACCTGCCCGATCAACTGGCCAATCGGTTCCGGAAAAAAATTCCGCGGTGTTTATGACCGTAATACAGAGAAAATACTTACCTTCTCTGATACACAGAAAGGTACCAAAGAAGGTGTGATCGAGGAAATCCCGTTAAGTGACAGCCGGGCAGATGAGATTATGGATCCGGAGCAGAAAGCACAGCTTCTGGACGAGATTGAGCTTCTGGACGGCGCAAGTGCAGATTTTGATCAGGAGCTGGTGAGCAAAGGTAAGCTGACACCTGTATTCTTCGGATCTGCGCTGACAAACTTCGGTGTGGAAACATTTCTGGAACATTTCCTGAAGATGACAACATCACCGCTTCCGAGAGTGTCTGACATTGGGGAAATTGACCCCATGGATGATGATTTCTCAGCGTTTGTATTTAAAATCCAGGCAAACATGAACAAGGCACACAGAGACAGAATCGCATTTATGAGAATCTGTTCCGGTAAATTTGACGCTTCCCAGGAAGTATATCATGTGCAGGGTGATAAAAAGATGCGTCTGCTTCAGCCACAGCAGATGATGGCAGAATCCCGCCATGTGGTAGATGAGGCATATGCCGGAGATATTATCGGTGTTTTTGACCCGGGTATCTTTTCCATCGGAGATACAATCTGTGCACCCGGTAAAAAGTTTGCATTCGAAGGTATTCCTACATTTGCACCGGAACATTTTGCAAGAGTCCGTCAGATTGATACTATGAAGAGAAAACAGTTTGTTAAAGGTATCAATCAGATCGCGCAGGAAGGTGCTATTCAGATTTTTCAGGAGTTTAATACCGGTATGGAAGAAATTATTGTAGGTGTTGTAGGTGTCCTGCAGTTTGATGTTCTGAAATATCGTCTGGAAAATGAATATAATGTAGATATCCGTCTGGAAACACTTCCATATGAACATATTCGCTGGATCGCAAATAAAGAAGAAGTAAAAGTGGATAAGATCATTGGAACTTCTGATATGAAAAAAGTTACTGATCTTAAGGGAAATCCGCTGCTCCTCTTTGTAAATTCCTGGAGTGTGGGTATGACAGAGGACAGAAATCCTGGCTTAATATTAACGGAATTCAGCAAATAACCCTTTTCATTTATCTGTCGATTTGGTATAATGAACAAAGATTAAAGAATCCCTCAGGAGGTTTTCAGATGGCAGAGAAAAGAATAACATATAAAATACAGGATTTAGGAGGCATTGGTGAGGTCCAGATTGCAGATGAAGTGGTCGCTATCATTGCCGGACTTGCTGCTACGGAAGTAAACGGAGTTGCTTCCATGGCAGGCAATATCACAAACGAACTGGTAAGCAAACTTGGAATGAAGAATCTTTCCAGAGGTGTTAAGGTTACTGTACTCGAAGGAGTTGTAACAGTAGACCTGAACCTGAATATCGAATATGGTAAGAACATTCTTGAGACAAGTAAGAAAGTTCAGGAGAAAGTAAAATCATCCATAGAGAATATGACAGGTCTTGAGGTTGCAGATGTTAATATTCATATTGCCAGTGTAGATATGGAGAACGAAAAAGGAAAGTAACCCTTTCCTTTTTTGTGTACTTAAGAGATATTTAGAAAGGAAAGCTGTTTATACAGCAAAAATTATGCGAAGAAGAGAGCAGAGAGAACATATTTTTAAATTACTGTTCATGACAGAATTTAATTCAGAGGAAGAGATGAGTGAGCAGCTTTCACTTTATTTTGATACTCTGGAGGAACTTTCAGAGAAAGATCAGGAGTATATGAGCCGGAAATACCGCCATGTACTTGAAAAATTAGACGAGATCGATGCACTGTTAAATGAGACAAGCAATGGCTGGAAGACAAAGAGAATGAGCCGCGTTGACCTGACTGCCCTGCGTCTGGCAGTGTATGAACTGAAATATGACAAAGATGTACCTACAGGTGTAGCTATCAATGAGGCGGTAGAGCTTGCCAAACGTTTTGGCGGTGAGACTTCCGGTTCCTTTGTAAACGGTATCCTTGGCAAGATTGCCAACAGTGAAAGCGAAGAAAAATCAGAATGAAAAACACATATTCTGTAGGTCAGGTAAACCGTTATATCAAAAATATGTTTACCCAGGATTATTTACTGCAGAAGATTTATGTAAAAGGCGAGGTGTCCAATTGTAAATATCATACAAGCGGACACATCTATTTTTCCCTGAAAGATGAGACAGGAACATTGAATTGTGTGATGTTTGCCGGGCACAGACGGGGACTTGCATTTGCCATGAAAAATGGCGATAAGGTGATCGTTGGCGGGAGTGTGGATGTATATGAACGCGACGGCCGCTATCAGATGTATGCAAAGGAGATTACCCTGGAAGGTGCAGGAATTCTGTATGAGAGATATCTTGCATTGAAGCAGGAACTGGAAGATATGGGAATGTTTGCACAGGAGTACAAACAGCCCATTCCGAGATTTATCAGACGTCTGGGTGTGGTAACTGCACCGACAGGTGCGGCTGTTCAGGATATCCGCAATATTTCCTATCGAAGAAATCCCTATTTACAGATTATTTTATATCCGGCTCTTGTACAGGGGGCGGGTGCGGCAGAAAGTATTGTAAAAGGAATACAGATGCTTGATAAGACAGATGTGGATGTGATCATTGTGGGAAGAGGCGGTGGCTCTATTGAAGATCTCTGGGCGTTTAATGAAGAAATCGTGGCCAGAGCTATTTTTGAGTGCAGTACACCCATTATTTCCGCAGTAGGTCATGAAACGGATTTTACAATTGCTGATTTCGCTGCTGATCTGCGAGCTCCTACTCCTTCTGCTGCGGCAGAGCTTGCGGTGGATGATTACAGAAGTGTGATTGAAGCAGTAAGTATTTACAGGCAGCGGTTATATCGTGCAATGAGTGGTAAAATGGATCTGTACCGCAGCAGACTGGAGCATTTTCAGACAAAATTTGCTTATCTGAGTCCGGAGAACAGGCTGCGGGAGCAGAGACAGCGTCTGGCAGATCTGGAGAATGCTGTACAAAATGGAATGAACAGGAAACTTCAGGATGAGAGACACAGATTGTCTGTTTATCTGGAACGTTTTGCAGGACTTTCCCCTTTAAAGAAACTGAATCAGGGATATTCTTATGTGGCAGATAAATATAAAAAGACATTGACAAGTGTAGAACAGGTACAAAATGGGGATACCATTTATATATCTGTGACAGACGGTACGATAGAAGCAGATGTTACAGGTACGGTGAAGGAGGAGAGAATCTATGGCGAAGAAAGAAAACTGTGAGCAGTTACAGGAGGAGAAATCTCTGGAAGAGATGTTTGCAGAACTGGATCTGCTGGCTGAAAAACTGGAAAACAGAGACACATCGCTGGAGGACTCTTTTATACTGTACAGACAGGGCATGGAACTTTTGAAACTTTGCAGCGGGAAGCTGGATACAGTGGAGAAGAAAATGCTGCAGCTTAATGAGGATGGTACATTTAGTGAATTTTCAAGATGAATTAGCAAAGAGAACGGAAGAAATAGAGAAAGTGATCAGAAGCTTTCTGCCTGCAGAGGCGGGATTCGCCGGAACAATGGCTCAGGCTATGAATTACAGTATGCTGGCAGGAGGCAAGCGCCTTCGGCCAATGTTGATCCGGGAGACATATCGCCTGTTTGATGGTAAGGAAGAAGTTGTAAAACCGTTTATGGCAGGAATGGAGATGATCCATACTCATTCCCTGATCCATGACGATCTTCCTGCACTTGATGATGATGATTACAGGCGCGGCAGACTGACTACACATAAGGTATATGGGGAAGCCATGGGGGTGTTAAGCGGTGTTGCGCTGCTTAATTACGCATACGAAACCATGTTTCAGGCATTTGCCCTGACAAAAGAGCAGGATCGGGTAATCCATGCGTTGAGAGTGGTCTCACAGAAAACAGGCATTCATGGAATGCTTGGAGGACAAAGTGTTGATGTGGAAAATGACGGAAAGCCCCTTGAAAAAGAGATGCTTGACTATATTTACAGAAATAAGACGTCAGCATTGATCGAAGCCTCCATGATGACAGGCGCAATTCTTGCAGGAGCAAATGAGCAGGAAGTATCTGCAGTGGAGAAAGCTGCCGGAAATATAGGACTGGCTTTCCAGATTCAGGATGATATTCTGGATGTGACCAGCACTGCAGAAGAATTGGGAAAACCTGTACACAGTGATGAGAAGAATAATAAAGTTACTTATGTGACTCTTTTTGGAACAGAGAAGGCTGCTGAACAGGTGGAAGAACTCTCAGAAAAGGCAATCGATCTGCTGAAGAGTCTGAATAAAAATAACGAGTTTCTGTATTTGTTAATTGAAAAATTAATAAACCGCAGAAAATAAAGGAAGGATACAAATGATTCTGGAAAAGATTAAGAAACCCAATGATATCCATAAGATACCATTGGAAGATTTCGAGCCTCTGGCAGCGGAGATCAGGGACTTTTTAATCCGGTCAGTAAGTCGGACAGGCGGACATCTTGCTTCAAATCTGGGAGTAGTGGAACTGACTCTGGCTCTTCATAATGTGCTGGATTTTCCGGAAGACAAACTAATCTGGGATGTAGGACATCAGGCATATACACATAAGATTCTTACCGGAAGAAAAGATGAATTTAAGAATCTGCGACAGGAAGGTGGATTAAGCGGTTTTCCTAAGAGAAGTGAGAGCCCCTGTGATGCATATGATGCAGGACACAGTTCCAATTCAATTTCGGCAGGACTGGGATATGTGCATGCCAGAGATATTCTGGGACAGAAGCATCATGTGGTTTCTGTGATCGGAGATGGTGCTCTCACCGGAGGAATGGCGTATGAGGCATTAAATAATGCTGCAGAGTTAAAGACAAATTTTATTATTATCATAAATGACAATAATATGTCCATTTCCAGAAATGTAGGAGGCATGTCCACTTATCTGAGTGCACTGAGAACTGCAGAAGCTTATACAGGAATGAAGATGGGTGTGACAAAGGCACTGAAGAAGGTTCCGAAGGTAGGGACTGCTCTGGTAGATACCATGAGAAAAACCAAAAGCAGTGTCAAGCAGCTTTTTATTCCGGGAATGCTGTTTGAAAATATGGGGCTGACATATCTGGGACCTGTTGACGGTCATAATATGCGTCAGATGATGAAACTCTTTAATGAAGCAAAACGGGTAGAGGGACCGGTAGTTGTTCATGTCCTGACAAAGAAAGGCAGAGGATACGAACCTGCAAGTGCCCATCCGGACAGGTTTCATGGAACAGGTCCTTTTGATATTAAAACAGGCCGGGTACTTCAGAAGAAAACAGTGCCGGGTTATACAGATGTTTTTTCCAAAGCACTGGTCTCTCTTGGTGAGAAAAATAAAAAACTGACAGCTATTACCGCAGCCATGCCGGATGGAACCGGACTTGTGGAATTCTCCAGGAGATTTCCGGACAGATTTTTTGATGTGGGAATCGCAGAGGAACATGCGGTGAGTTTTGCGGCGGGTCTGGCTCTTGGCGGCCTGGTTCCTGTTGTTGCCATCTATTCATCTTTTCTGCAGCGTGCTGTAGATCAGATCCTGCATGATGTATGTATGCAGAAGCTTCATGTGATTTTTGCTGTTGACAGGGCAGGGCTTGTAGGCGCAGACGGGGAGACGCATCAGGGCTGCTTTGATCTGTCTTATTTGTCCATGATGCCGAATATGACTGTTCTGGCACCGAAGAATGACAGAGAACTGGAAGAGATGCTTGCATTTGCGGTAAGCTTTGACGGACCGATTGCAATCCGCTATCCGAGAGGCAGTGCGCATCAGGGGCTTCGGGAATATCAGGTACCTGTGGAATATGGCAGAAGTGAGATTATCCGCAAAGGAAAAAAAATCGCTGTGCTGGGAGTGGGAAGTATGATCCCGTCCTGCATGGAAATCTGTAAAGGACTGAAAGATGACGGCTATGATCCTACTTTTGTAAATGCCAGATTTGTGAAACCACTGGATGTGGATCTTCTTGATGAACTGGCAAAGGATCACAGTCTGTTTGTGACAGTAGAAGAGAATGTGAAAAGCGGCGGATACGGAGAGCATGTGTCTGCTTATATGGAAGCCTGTCATCCGGAAATAAGAGTGTTGTCGGCAGCTGTTTGGGATCGTTTCGTACCCCAGGGAAATGTAGAAAGCCTGCGCAGCCGGATTGGACTTGGAGTGGAAGACATCAGACAGGCAATAGAAGATAGTGAGGAATTAAGAGAGCAATGAAGAAACGTTTGGATATGCTTATGATGGAACGCGCCCTTGCGCCATCCCGCGAGAAAGCAAAGGCATTCATCATGGCAGGCGATGTATATGTTGATGGTCAGAAAGAAGATAAGGCGGGAACCATGTTCCCGGAGACTGTAAAGATTGAGGTCAGAGGAAACACTCTTCCGTATGTAAGCCGCGGTGGGCTGAAACTTGAAAAAGCTATGAAAAACTTTGATGTCACATTGGATAGTAAGGTCTGTATGGATGTAGGTGCGTCCACCGGAGGGTTTACAGATTGTATGTTACAGAACGGGGCAGTAAAAGTTTATTCCATTGATGTAGGATATGGACAGCTTGACTGGAAGCTTCGTAACGATCCGCGTGTAGTCTGTATGGAGAAAACCAATATCCGCTATGTGGTACCGGAGGATTTGGGAGAACCGGCAGATTTTTCATCAATTGATGTGTCCTTTATTTCTCTTACAAAAGTACTGCTTCCTGTAAGAAATCTCCTTACAGATGAGGGTGAGATCGTATGTCTGATCAAGCCGCAGTTTGAGGCGGGGAGAGAGAAAGTCGGAAAGAAGGGGGTTGTAAGAGATCCTGCTGTTCATCAGGAAGTGATCGAAAAAGTGCGCGATTATGCCATGAGTATTTTTATGGAGCCATGTCATCTTTCTTTTTCGCCAATTAAAGGACCGGAAGGAAATATCGAATATCTTCTTCATCTGAAAAAACATCCGGAAGGTACCGGGGTTACCGACAGCCTGAAGGTATCTGTAGAAGCTGTTGTGGCAGAGGCTCATGGACAGTTGGATTAAAAAGGCTGAGTCAGGAAGAAACTATGGACAGGTTTTATATTATTACAAACAGTGACAAGGATAAAAAACTTGAAATCACAGAAAAAATCGCAGATTATCTGAAAACACATCACAAAAACTGTGAAGTACAGCAGGCAGAAAGGAAACATGAGGGTTCCTTTCATTATACAGATCCTGATAAGGTTCCGGACGATACACAGTGTATTATTGTTCTGGGAGGAGATGGCACACTTCTTCAGGCAGCAAGGGATGTGGTGCATAAGGAAATTCCTCTTCTTGGAATCAATCTGGGAAATCTGGGTTTTCTTGCAGAAGTGAATCAGACCTCTCTGTACAGTGCTCTGGATCAGCTGATGGCGGATGATTACGAGGTAGAAGAACGCATGATGCTGGAAGGAAGGGTGTACCGTGGCAGAAAACTGATCGGACAGGATATTGCATTGAATGACATTGTGATCGGCAGAGACGGTCATCTCCGCGTGGTCCGGTTTAAGAATTATGTAAATGATGTTTATCTTAACTCTTATAATGCTGATGGAATTATTATTTCAACACCTACCGGATCTACCGGATACAGTCTGTCAGCGGGAGGACCTATTGTATCGCCCAATGCCGCCATGACGATCATGACTCCCATAGCACCACACACGCTGAATACAAGAAGCATTATTTTTCCTGCGCAGGATGTGATCACTGTAGAGATAGGAAAAGGAAGACACTGTGACTGTGAAAAGGGAATCGCATCTTTTGATGGAGATACATTTATCCCTATGGTCACCGGTGACTGCATTCAGATCCGGCAGGCAGATGTAAAGACAAAGATTCTGAAGCTGAACCATTTAAGTTTTGTTGAGGTATTGCGCCGGAAGATGAGAGACAGCTGATCAGCAGGAGGAAATAAGGTGAAAGTTGCGAGACATGAGAAAATTATTGAATTGATTCATCAGTATGATATTGATACACAGGAAGAGCTGGCCTCCAGACTTAATGAGGCAGGATTTAAGGTGACACAGGCGACTGTATCCAGAGATATTCGTGCTCTCAAGCTGACAAAAGTGGCAGGAAAGGACGGAAAGTCCCGTTATGCAATTATTAATAATGAATCAGGAAGTCTTGGAGAAAAATATACAAGAGTACTGGAAGATACCCTGCTTTCTATTGATGTGGGACAGAATATCATTGTGATCAAAACCGTTTCCGGAATGGCAATGGGCGTGGCAGCAGCCCTGGATGCGTTGAAATGGCCGGAAATACTGGGATGTATTGCAGGTGATGACACTATTATGTGTGCTGCAAAGACTGCAGACATGGCACTGGGAGCAGCAGAGAAACTGAGAAGTTTTGTCAGATTGAATAAGTGATCCCACGAGTAACTGCTCAATACCTTTGCAGTTACGATCCTGAACTTTTAACATTACAAATGACTTGATTATGGAGGCAATAAATGTTAGCTCATCTGCATGTGAAAAATCTTGCACTGATAGAAGAAATAGAAGTGGAATTTGGTCCCGGACTGAATATCCTGACCGGTGAGACCGGAGCAGGTAAATCTATCCTTCTGGGGTCTATGCAGCTGATCCTGGGTGCAAAAACTTCTAAAAATATGATAAGGGAAAATGCATCCTATGCACTTGTGGAGCTGCTTTTTCAGGTAGAAAACGAGAAAGCGCTGGAGACACTGAAAGCACTGGATATCTGTCCGGAAGATGGACAGGTACTTCTGTCCAGAAAAATTATGGATGGAAGAAGCATCAACAAGATTAATGGAGAGACAAGTACTGTAGGTCAGATGAAGGCCGCTGCTGCATGTCTTTTGGATATCCATGGACAGCACGAGCATCAGTCACTTCTGTATCAGGATAAGCAGCTTGCAATCCTGGATGCATATGGAAAAGAAAAAATCCTTCCTGCAAAGGAGAAAGTATCTCTGGCATATAAAGAATACAGCAAATGCAAAACAGAACTTGGTTCCATGAATATGAATGAGGAGCAGAGGAATCGTGAGCTGGCTTTTCTGGAGTTTGAGATCAAAGAAATCGAGAAAGCAAATCTGCAACCGGGAGAGGATGAGGAACTGGAAGCCCGGTACAGAAAAATGAGCAATGCAAAACTCATCGTTGACTCCCTGCAGCTTGTACATAATCTCACAGGCTATGAAAGCAAGGAAGGCGCCGGAGAGACTGTCGGAGAGGCACTAAAGGAATTCTCTCATGTAACACAGTATGATCCGGAGCTTACACCTCTTGCAGAGACACTTACTTCTGTAGACGGTCTTCTGAATGATTTTAACAGAGAATTATCCGCTTATCTGGACGAGCTGACCTTTGATGAAGGAGAGTTTTATGAGACAGAGAGAAGACTGGATCTGATCAATGGACTGAAGGCAAAATATGGACGTACCATTGAGGAAATTTTCACATATCGCAAACTTCAGGAAGAAAAACTGGAAAAATTACATAAATATGAAGAAAATTTACAGGAATTAAAGGAGCGTCTCAGAGAACTGGAAAATATTCTTGAGAAAAAGTCGGATGAATTAGCAGAAATCCGTAAAGAATACAGTAAACAGCTTGAGCAGAAGATTATTCAGGGATTGAAGGATTTAAATTTCCTGGATGTGAATTTTGCCATTGATTTCCGGAAAAAGAAAAACTACACAGATAATGGAACCGATGATATCCAGTATCTCATTTCTACAAATCCCGGAGAAACTCTGAAGCCACTGGGACAGATCGTATCCGGCGGTGAATTGTCTCGAATCATGCTTGCATTAAAGGCAATCCTTGCAGACAGAGATGAGATTGAGACATTGATCTTCGATGAGATCGATACTGGTATCAGTGGAAGAACTGCACAGAAAGTCTCTGAAAAGATGGCAGTGATCGGACAGCATCATCAGGTACTCTGCATCACGCATCTGCCGCAGATTGCAGCTATGGCAGACAGTCATTTTGAAATTGAAAAACATCTGCAGGGAACTGAGACTATTACCCAGATTCATGTGCTTAAAGAACATGATTCCATCCGCGAACTGGCAAGACTGTTAGGTGGTGCAGAAATTACACCTGCAGTTCTTGAGAATGCGAAAGAGATGAAAGAATTGGCACAGAAACAAAAAAATACAAGATTTAAATAAAATAATTGACCACATACTAAGAGAGGATAATCTTTGTGACGGATTGTTCTCTCTTATTTTTGTACCTTTCGGATTTGCTGTGATGGGAAGTGTTTTATGGCAATTTCACAGTTACAGAATTTCATAAATACAGAATGAAAGGATGTGCATAACAATGAACAAAAGAAAATACAGACTTTTTGTCATCTGTTGTCTTGTGCTGGATCTGTTGGTGATGCTGATATCAGGTTACAGATATCTGGACAGAAAGATACCTGACGAAATTCAGATTTCCAGAGGCAAAAAAACAGAAGATGTCACAGAAGTTTTGTCAACACCGTTTGTTACATTTGAAGAAGCAGTTACTGTTTCGCAGGATGGAGGCTATATTCTGCCCTGTAAACTTTTGGGTTATATTCCATTTAAAGAAATAAAAGTGACACCTGCAGATGATCAGGAAATTTATGTCAGCGGAAGCACCATAGGAATTTATATGCAAACAGAAGGTGTTCTGGTGATTGACACCGGTGAAATTCAGAATCGGAATGGTGAGACAGAGGAGCCTGCGAGAAATATTATCAGACAGGGAGATTACATTATCTCATTTAACGGAGAAAAAATCTCTACAAAAAGAGAACTGATCGATGACATCTCAGAACTTGATGGCAGCGAAGTTACACTGGGGATAAGCCGCAAAGGAGAGAGTATTCCTGTATCTGTAACTCCTGTAAAAGACAAAAAAGGAGACTATAAACTTGGAATCTGGGTAAGAGATGACACGCAGGGGATAGGAACGCTTACCTACGTAGATCAGAATGGTAATTATGGTGCCCTTGGCCATGGAATCAGTGATATAGACACTGCCCAGCTTCTGAATATCCGAAACGGAGCTTTGTATAAAGCCCGGATTCTTGCGATTAACAAAGGAAGTAAAGGCAATCCCGGCGAACTTGCAGGATACATCTGCTATGATGACAGAAATATTCTTGGAACTATCGAAGCAAACAGCAGAAACGGAATTTATGGTCAGTTCACAGGGATTGCAGATGATGCGATCACTTTAAAGAAAATGCCGGCTGCGTATAAGCAGGAAGTGAAGATTGGAACAGCCACAATTCTCTGTAGTACAGATGGCGAGGTAAAAGAATATGATGCAGAGATCAGAAAAATAGATTTGAATCATGAAGATACCAACAAAAGTTTTGTGATAAAGGTGACAGATAAAGAACTTCTGGAAGCTACAGGAGGGATTGTACAGGGGCTCAGCGGAAGTCCGGTTATCCAGAATGGAAAAATCATTGGTGCGGTAACTCATGTATTTGTTCAGGATGCTTCCAGCGGATATGGAATCTTTATTGAAAATATGCTGAAAAATACAGAAAGACTCTTTTAATGGATGATCAGGATTATGAAACAAAAATCTGATTATTGTCGAAATATATCAGATGCCTGTGAAAAATGAAAATAAAGAAAAAAGAATCACCAAAGCTGTCGACATAAAATAGGACAAATTTCCCTCTGTGTCTTGATTTTTCCGTAAGCATTCCTCTATAATATGTGATGAACCGAAAAAGAAAAGAGATTTATTGAAAAATGGGGGAGGAGTGAAATTTATGGAAAAATTAAATGTGGCAATTGCAGATGATAATGAGAAAATGGTGGAAGTACTTGGTCAGATAATAGAAGAAGACAAAGATCTGGAACTTGTGGGAAAAGCGCATAACGGAGAAGAAATCTGTAATATTATACGTGAAAAGGAACCGGACGTTGTGGTTCTGGATATTATTATGCCGAAAATGGACGGACTGGCAGTAATGGAGAAATTTGCCAATGACAAAAGTCTCAAAAAGATCCCATCATTTATCGTAGTTTCGGCAGTCGGTCAGGAACGTATTACAGAAAATGCATTTAACTTAGGGGCAGATTATTATATCCTGAAGCCTTTCGATAATCAGATGCTGCTTAATCGTATCAAACATGTGCGCAGAGCCGGCGAGAGAAGAATACGTCAGATCGGGCGGCAGCCTGAAAGGACAGAAGACAATCCGGTGCCTGTGAGAAATCTGGAAACAGACGTGACAAATATCATTCATGAGATTGGAGTGCCTGCACATATTAAAGGATATCAGTATCTGCGTGACGCCATCATCCTGTCAGTTAATGACATGGAGATGCTCAATTCCATTACCAAGATACTGTATCCTACGATTGCAAAGAAACATCAGACAACAGCCAGCAGAGTGGAACGGGCTATCAGACACGCCATTGAGGTTGCCTGGAGCAGAGGAAAAATGGACACAATAGATGAATTATTCGGTTACACAGTCAGTACAGGAAAAGGAAAACCCACAAATTCAGAATTTATTGCTCTGATTGCAGATAAAATCAGACTGGAATATAAAAATCGCTCTTTCCAATAGTCATAGTTTGGAGTATAATTATTCAATAAAGGCTACCAAGGAGGGTTTTTCGCATGAAAAATATTTTATTTGCAACATCTGAAGCTGTACCATTTATCAAAACAGGAGGTCTGGCAGATGTAGCTGGCTCATTGCCGAAATATTTTGATAAACGATATTTTGATATTCGTGTGATCTTACCGAAATATGCCTGTATGAAACAGGAATGGAAAGATAAAATGAACTATATCACACATTTCTACATGGATCTTGGATATAAGAACTGCTATGTAGGAATCATGCACATGGAGTACGAAGGAATTCAGTTTTATTTTATTGACAATGAATACTATTTCAGCGGACCCAAACCGTATGATGGAGGAACATGGGATCTGGAAAAATTTGCATTCTTCTCCAAAGCTGTACTGTCAGTTCTTCCGGTTATCGGATTCAGATCGGATATTATACACTGTCATGACTGGCAGACCGGACTTGTTCCCGTATATCTGCACGACAGCTTCCAGCAGAATGAATTTTTCTGGAATATCAAGACGATCATGACAATACATAACCTTAAATTTCAGGGTGTATGGGATGTACAGACAATCAAGAATATCACAGGACTGTCCGATTATTATTTTACAGCAGACAAACTGGAAGCATATAAAGATGCCAACTATCTGAAGGGCGGTATTGTGTTTGCAGATGCAGTCACTACTGTAAGCAATACTTATGCAGAGGAAATCAAGACACCGTTCTATGGAGAAAAACTGGACGGTCTGATGTGTGCGCGTGCAAACAGCCTGCGTGGAATTGTAAATGGTATTGATTACAATGAATTCAATCCTGAAACAGATCCATATATCACAAAGACTTATAATGCAACAACTTTCAGAAAAGAGAAAGTTAAGAACAAACTTCAGCTGCAGAGAGATCTTGGATTGCAGGAAGATCCGAAGACGATGATGATAGGTATTGTATCACGACTGACAGATCAGAAAGGTTTTGATCTGATTGCATATGTGATGGATGAGCTTTGCCAGGATGCTATCCAGCTTGTAATTCTTGGAACCGGTGATGAACGTTATGAGAATATGTTCCGTCACTTTGACTGGAAATATCATGGAAAGGTATCTGCTCAGATCTATTATGATGAGAAAATGTCTCACCGTATCTATGCATCAGCAGATGCGTTCCTGATGCCGTCCTTATTTGAGCCATGTGGTTTGAGTCAGCTGATGAGTCTCCGTTACGGAACACTTCCGATCGTCAGAGAAACAGGTGGACTGAAAGATACGGTCGTACCTTATAATGAATATGAGGGAACTGGAAACGGATTTTCTTTCAGAAACTACAATGCGCATGAGATGCTTGCAACAGTGCGCAATGCGGAAAGAATCTATTATGATAAGAAACGTGAATGGAATAAAATGGTTGATCGTGCTATGGCAGCTGATTTCTCATGGGGTAATTCCGCACGTCAGTATGAAGAAATGTACAACTGGCTGATTGGTGATAAATAGAAACAGAGAGAAATATTAAAAACTACGAAAGAGCAGGGAATGTAAAAAAAGCACATTCCCTGCTTTTACTGTTATGATGAATAAAAAGCTTGACATTTGACAGGAAGTATAATACTATAATGAATAGAAAACGAACATAAGTTCTTGAAGGGCTGAAGGAGATTAAAATAAATGATAAATGAAGAAAAGCAGAAAGCACTGGAAGCAGCGCTTGGACAGATTGAGAAACATTACGGGAAAGGATCAGTCATGAAACTCGGGGAATCCGGAGCAAATATGCAGGTGGAGACAGTCCCTACCGGATCTTTAAGTCTTGATATTGCACTTGGAGTAGGTGGTGTTCCCAAGGGACGTATCATCGAGATTTACGGACCGGAATCCAGCGGTAAGACAACCGTTGCACTTCACATGGTTGCGGAAGTGCAGAAACGAGGCGGGATTGCTGGATTTATTGATGCAGAACATGCTCTGGATCCTGTCTATGCAAAGAATATCGGTGTAGATATCGATAACCTGTACATATCACAACCGGACAATGGAGAACAGGCACTTGAGATCACAGAGACGATGGTGCGTTCCGGAGCTGTGGATATTGTGATCGTTGACTCGGTTGCCGCACTTGTACCGAAGGCGGAGATTGATGGAGATATGGGTGACAGCCATGTAGGTCTTCAGGCCAGACTGATGTCACAGGCTCTCCGTAAACTTACAGCAGTGATCAGTAAATCTAATTGTGTAGTTATCTTTATCAATCAGCTGCGTGAGAAGGTTGGAGTTATGTTTGGAAACCCTGAGACAACGACAGGTGGGCGTGCTCTGAAATTTTATTCATCTATCCGCATGGATGTCCGCAGAGTAGAGACATTGAAACAGGGCGGTGAGATGGTGGGAAACCACACCAGAATCAAAGTTGTGAAGAATAAGGTGGCTCCGCCGTTTAAACAGGCAGAATTTGATATTATGTTCGGAACCGGCATTTCCAAAGAGGGAGATATTCTTGATCTGGCAGCGGAATGCGGAATTGTAAATAAGAGCGGTGCATGGTACGCATATAACGGAGATAAGATCGGACAGGGACGTGAAAATGCGAAGATTTTCCTGAAAGAGCATACAGATATCTGTGATGAGATTGAGAAGCAAGTCAGAATCCATTATCATCTTCTTCCGGATGAAGAAGGACAGGCCAAAGAGCCGGTGCCGGCAACAGGTGATGCACCGGATGCTTCTGAGGAGTGATCATGGGGAATTCATCCGGAGATCTGAGAGAATTTCTCAGGAATGCAGAGGCTTTAAAGAGACAGACTGTACAGAAACAACAGAAAAATTTAACGGAAGAACCTGAAGAATACAGAGACGCAAGGCGTAAAGCCATGCGTCTCTTAGAACATATGGATCGGACGGAGAAGGGATTGAGAGAGAAATTGCGCCAGGCGGGATTTACCAGTCAGGCGGTTGATCATGCTCTGACATATGTTGAAGCCTATGGATATATAGATGATGAACGATATGCCAGAACTTATATTGCATACAGAATGGATACAAAGAGCCGGCAGAAGATCATCCGGGAACTTATGGGAAAGGGAATAGACAGGAAAACAGCGATAAATGCATGGGAGGAAGAGGCTGCCTTAAATATGCCTGATGAAAAAGAAATCCTCTATCGAACCATAGAAAAGAAATATCCGCCGGATACTGAGCTGGATGAGAAAAAAATGCGTCGGCTCTATGGTTATCTTGTGAGAAGAGGATTTGGATATTCAGACATTGCAGATACTCTTGAGAATATGAATATCAGACTTGTACATACATATTCGGATGAATCATAGTATACTCCATTGTATGTATATTGCAAAATATATTACTGAGAACAGAACGAACAGTAATTAAATATAGGAAAAATATTCAAACAATTATCCTGAAAAACTTGACATAAGTATGAAAAAAAGATAAACTTGTATTGTTGTATTTGTACAATGAAAACTAAATAAGGAGGTGCTCCTGTGACAACAACAATTATTGTTGCAATTGTCGCTGTGGTAGTCGCGCTACTTATTGCAGTTCCTGTTACTTGCAAAGTCGCTGTGAACAATAAAATCCAGAAGGATGCCGAGATTGTTGGGACAGCAGAAGACAAAGCAAGAAGCATCATAGATGAAGCTCTGAAAACAGCTGAGACTAAAAAAAGAGAAGCTTTATTGGAAGTGAAGGAAGAATCTCTCCGTACAAAAAATGAACTGGAGAAAGAAACCAAGGAACGAAGAAACGAACTGCAGAAATATGAAAATCGTGTATTAGCAAAAGAATCCGCGGTTGACAAGAAAGCAGATGCAGTTGAGAAGCGTGAAGCGGAATGCACAGCGAGAGCAGCTGAGGTGCAGAAGAAAGAAAAACGGGTAGAAGAACTTGAGCAAAAAGGAGTACAGGAACTGGAACGAGTTTCAGGTCTGACCTCCGAACAGGCAAAAGAAGAATTACTCAGATCCGTTGAAGATGATGTAAAAGTGGATGTAGCCAGACTTTACAGGGAATTGGAAAGCAGGGCAAAGGAAGAAGCTGGTAAGAAGGCTAAGGAATATGTTGTCAATGCCATCCAGAAATGTGCAGTTGACCATGTAGCTGAAACTACCATTTCGGTTGTTCAGCTTCCGAGCGATGAGATGAAGGGAAGGATTATTGGTCGTGAAGGCCGTAATATCCGTACTCTTGAGACACTTACAGGTGTGGATCTTATTATTGATGATACACCGGAAGCAGTTGTGTTATCTGCTTTTGATCCGATCCGTCGTGAAGTTGCACGTGTAGCTCTTGAGAAACTGATCGTAGATGGACGTATCCATCCGGCCAGAATCGAAGAGATGGTTGAGAAAGCCCAGAGAGAAGTAGAAGCGCAGATTCGCGAAGATGGTGAGAATGCAGCTATGGACGTTGGAGTTCATGGTATTCATCCTGAATTACTGAAACTTCTTGGACGTATGAAGTTCCGTTCAAGTTATGGACAGAATGCTTTAAGACATTCTATTGAGGTAGCTCAGTTATCCGGAATGCTGGCCGGTGAGGTTGGCGTAGATGTCCGTATGGCTAAGAGAGCAGGTCTTCTTCATGATATTGGTAAATCAATTGACCATGAAGTAGAAGGATCTCATATTCAGATTGGTGTGGATCTCTGTAAGAAGTATAAGGAATCCCAGATTGTTATCAATACGGTCGCATCTCATCATGGTGACTGTGAGCCGGAATCTCTGATCGCATGTATTGTACAGGCTGCAGATGCTATTTCAGCGGCGAGACCTGGTGCAAGAAGAGAAACGCTGGAAACTTATACCAATCGTCTGAAACAACTGGAGGATATTACGAACCAGTTTAAAGGTGTTGATAAATCTTTTGCCATTCAGGCGGGAAGAGAAATACGTGTAATGGTAGTGCCGGAGCATGTTAATGATGCAGATATGGTTCTCCTTGCGCGCGATATTGCGAAACAGATTGAAGCAGAACTTGAATATCCCGGTCAGATTAAAGTCAACGTGATACGTGAAAGCAGAGCGATTGACTATGCGAAATAATATGATTGTTCATTTTATGGACTATCGTGGACAGTTCTTTGCAGATATAAACTGTGCAGATTGTATTTATACAGTCTGTGCAGTTTTTTTATGTTATAGGAAATTACTCCGTGATGTTCCTATAACATAAAAAAGCCCTCCGGACACGATTCTTTCTTGTAAAGACAGGAATACTTCCTGGAATTTCTCAGTAAACTGGTACAGGGTGATAGAATGAAGAAAAACAGAACGGGAACCAAAAAATTTCCTGCGCTTATTTTATTTCTTTTTGGATTTCTGGCCGGAAATCTGATACCGAATATAATCTGGAAGGCAAAATGGCAGCAGAAAACATGGGCATCGGTATATTTTCTGAGTACATTTGCAGGAAAAAATACAGGCAATATTGAATATCTGAAAGAAATATTAAAATACAGAGGTGTTTTTTATCTGTTGAATATAATCTGTGGATTTTCGGTTTTTGGTGCGCCGCTTGCTGTTATAACGCTTCTGGGATCAGGATTGTATGCAGGTATGATAATGACTGTTTCTATACTGGAATTTGGATTTGCAGGCGGGGGGATTGGAATGGGACTTTTGCTGCCACAATATTTATTTTACATTCCGGTCTGGCTTTATTCTATGGAACAGGAATGGAAGATATCATCAGAAATATGGAGAAACAGAGGTCTGATTTCCGGAGAAGTCAGTATTTATCTTAAAAAAATGTGCATTGCAGCAGTAGGATATTTTCTGGGAATACTTATCGAATGCTATGTGAACCCTCTGATCATTGACATTATTCTGAAATATATAAAAATTTTTTAATGACATATTTACTATATTTAGTATTGGTTGTCATAAAATCTCCGACATATGGTATTTGATGCTGAAAAAGCTTGAAATACAAGGATTTTTCTCGAAAAAAAGGTTTGATTTTATGTAAAATAAACAGTATAATACATATACATTTTATCGGAGAGGGTACGATTTTCTGCTGATAAACTGCGAAGAGGATTAATTTTCGTCTGATCGCAGGAGCTACAGGCAGCGGATATTTTGATTAAAAGGAAACGGGAATATGGACATAGAAATAAGGGAATTTATTACATATCTGCATAATACAAAAAAAACATCGGCAAATACAGAGATCTCATACCAGAGAGATCTGAAAAAAATGGCGGAATTTCTGAAGGAACGAGGAATCAGAAATTATAAAGATGTAAAAGAACTTGAACTTGAAGGGTATATCAGTTACATGGAACGTGAGAAGTTTGCGTCATCTTCCATTTCCAGAAGCGTTGCTTCTATGAGAGCATTTTTTCAGTATCTGTGGAAGGAAGGCGTGATCGCAGAAGATCCGGCAGATAACCTGAAACCTCCGAAGGTTGAGAAAAGGGCACCTGAGATACTTACCATAGAAGAAGTGGATAAATTACTTCAGCAGCCGAAATTGGATACCCCTAAAGGGATAAGAGATTCAGCAATGCTGGAATTGCTGTATGCAACAGGTATGAGAGTCAGTGAGATGCTTCATCTTCAGATTTTTGATGTCAATCTCCAGTTTGGATATGTGGTCTGTAATGAGAATGGAAAAGAGAGGATCATCCCTATTGGTATTCCATGCAAGAAGGCAATGGAACGGTATCTGCAAACAGCCAGAACTGTTTTTGTGAAAGATGAGAAAGAAACAGCATTATTTACAAATTGTTCAGGGAAAGCGATGAGCCGGCAGGGATTCTGGAAAGTATTAAAAGGATATGCGGATGATGCCGGTATCAAAAGGGATATTGCCCCGCATACATTGAGACATTCTTTTGCTGTGCATATGCTGCAGAATGGTGCGGATATACGAAGCGTTCAGGAAATGCTGGGACATTCCGATATTTCCACTACGCAGGTTTATCTGGGCATGAATATGAATAAAATGCGTGATGTGTATATGAAAACACATCCACGTCATTAAAAACTTATTATTTATGAGGATTGCTATAATGTCAAATGAAAAAGCTTCTATAGTCTGTTTTGAACAGTTTATAGAAGCTTTTTTAACTGAATCAAGTAAGTCCCCTGCTTTAATTGCGAAGAGCAATAAGCAGTGGGTGGCTGAATAGTTTTTTTCTGTAATGTCATAACATGTGCTATTTACAGATAATGTAATTACAGCGATCCATTTGATCAGAGAGTATGGAATGTTGTTTATAAACAATAACGGATCAACACATCTCAGCAATTGTATACAGAAGACGTTCGGATTCTTCCCATCCAAGACATGGATCAGTAATAGATTTTCCGTAAATATGATCACATCCGATCTTCTGATTTCCCGGTTCAATATAACTCTCGATCATAAGCCCTTTTACCAGAGTATGAAGTTCCGGGTCTACCTGGCGGCTGTGGAGAACCTCTTTTGCAATACGAACCTGCTGGTCATATTGTTTATTAGAATTAGAGTGGTTGGTATCAACGATAACAGCCGGATTTTTAAGGTTTTTCTCCTGATATTTCTCCCAGAGAAGACGAAGATCCTCGTAATGATAGTTAGGGATTGCCTCCCCATGTTTATTTACGGCACCGCGGAGAATTGTATGAGCCAGTTCATTACCTGTTGTTTCTACTTCCCAGCTTCTGTAGATAAAACGATGTCCGCCCTGAGCTGCTACAACGGAATTGAGCATAACTGCAAGATCACCGCTGGTTGGATTTTTCATACCTGCAGGAACTTCCATGCCGCTGACGGTAAGACGATGCTGCTGGTCTTCCACAGAACGTGCACCTACTGCCACATAAGAAAGCAGGTCAGAAAGGTAACGGTAATTTTCCGGATAAAGCATCTCATCTGCACAGGTCATACCACTGGTCTGGATTGCATGGATATGCATTTTACGGATTGCTACAAGCCCTGCAAGAAGATTTGGCTGTTTCTCGGGATCCGGCTGGTGAACCATACCTTTATAGCCTTCTCCTGTTGTTCTTGGTTTATTTGTATAAACACGTGGAACGATCAGAACCTTGTCAGCTATTTTCTCCTGAACATTGCGTAATCTGGTAAGATAGTCCAGAACAGCATCTTCATTATCTGCTGAACAAGGACCGATGATTGCAAGGAATTTATCGGACTTTCCGGTAAAAACATCACGCAGTTCTTTATCTCTTGCATCTTTAACAGCCTGAATTTCAGCATCAATGGGATACTGATTACGGATTTCTTCAGGGGTTGGTAATTTTTTGATAAAATCGAATCCCATAGTAATATCTCCTTTGTGTCTATTTGTCTTGCTTTTTTCGGAATTTATTATAAACCATTCCTATCTGAATGTCGATAGCCAAAATATTTTCGGATGACTTTCTGCGATCATATCAAGCGTTACTGTTCACTTCGTTCTCAGTAACGTAGCCAAAATTCATTCCAGATTACCTGCGGCAATGGAATTTTGGCATATCCATGCCAAAACACCTCGCGGGATAGTGGCGTGTGAATAGTAACTATCAAGTCTCTTAATCAATATGCATTATTTACGGGGATTGCTATAGTTGTTTTGCAGTATCTGTAAACTGTGCAGGATGCTGAGCGCCAGTTCGCTGCAGAGAATCCCGTACAGATATCCCCGGATTCCCAGAACAGGGATTGCAAACAGCACGAAACTGATCCGGATGCAGACGCTGATCACACTGTGCAGCAGGCAGATGCCGGATTTTCCAAGGCCGTTGAGTACGCTGGTGAGAGTGGTGTTCAGGTACAGAAAAGGACAGATATAGGACATGGTATGGATATAGATTCCGGCTGTCTGACTGTGAAACAGAAAATTTCCAAGAAATTCTCCAAGAAACAGAAAAAAAACCAAGCAGGATCCGCCTAGCAGCAGACAGTATCGGAAAATCTTGCCGATCACATATTGGATTCGCTTTTGATACCCCAGAGTCTGCAGCTGGGTAATGGAGGGAATCAGCATGGCCGCAGCCGAGTTTGTAAGCGTAGCGGGGAAAAGAATAAGCGGAAGTGCCATCCCTGTAAAGATTCCGTAAACACTCAGGGAATCTTTGGGAGTAAGTCCTGACATTTGCAGCCTTGCAGGTATAAGAATCACTTCAATACTTCCCAGAAGGGTGAGCAGTATTTTATTCATGGTAAGAGGAACGGAAATATGGAGCAATTTTCTGAGAACAGAAAGCGGTCTTCTGATATTCCGGATACTATAATGTGTTACCTTAAAATGCATACTGACTGCGAAAAGAGAAATAAAAGATGAGGCTATTTCCCCGATAAGATTTCCGCCGACTGCAATTGCCGGAGTGATGTTTCGCCCTTGCGATGCACAGATCAGATAAAGAATATAGCATCCGCCTGTGCGGAAAAGCTGTTCCAGAAGCTGGACTCCTGCGGGAAATCCGGCCTGTTTTCTTCCCAAATAATAGCTGCTGATACAGGTATGAAGTGTACTCAACGGAATACTCAGAGAAAGAATCCGTATCAGACCGGAGGTCTGTGACTCTTTCAGAATCTGTACTGCCCAGAAATCCGCATAGCTGTAAAGAAACCAGGAGAATACCAGGGAGAAAACAACAGAAAATACAGTTCCCACGACAAAATAATCTGAGATATGACGACTGGGATTTTTGGAAACTTTTTCTGCGGCAGTGAGGCGGGAGATTGCAGTCTGGATACCGGAAGCGCAGATGGACATGATCAGAATCTGCAGTGGAAGTATAAGCTGAAAGATACCAAGCCCATGTGCACCAATAGTGTGTGAAAGGAATATTCTGTAAAAGAACCCCATAAGTCTGCTTAACAAACCGGCAAATGTAAGAAGTAAAGTTCCTTTGATAAAAAGTTTTTTTGACATAATGAAAAATCCAGACCTTTTCATGCGCAGCAGGTGCGAATATCCGCTTGACTAAAAAACAGTAACCTGCCGAAACGCCTTTACAGCAATATATGAACAAAACAGCCTTGACAGAACGGTTTGTTTCTGGTAAAGTAATCATGAAATCCGAGGGAAACACTGGGAATTAAAAAACGAGGTGAGAAAATGAAACTCTCAACAAGAGCCCGTTATGGCTTGAAAGCATTGATAGATCTTGGTTTGCACAGTGCGAATGAAGCGATATCTTTACAAAGTATTGCGGAGAGACAGGATATTTCCACAAGCTACCTCGAACAGCTTATGGCCATGCTTAAGAAGGCCGGTCTTGTAAAGAGCAGCAGAGGGGCTTACGGCGGATACCAGCTTGGCAAGCCGGCAGATGAGATCTCGGTCGGTGAAGTCCTGCGTGTGCTGGAAGGCAGCCTGGAAGCAGCAGCCTGTCCCGGGATTGAGAATGACGGAACCTGCCATGGCAGTGATGTATGTGTGGCAAAGCTCGTCTGGAAGAGAATCAATGACAGTATTACAAGCGCTGTCGATACCCTGATGCTTGGTCAGCTGATCGAGGAAAGCAGAAGAGTACATGAAGAAAAAATGGAAAGTCAGGGCATGGAAGAAAATGTACCGAACATACTTAAATAAAACAGGAGGACAAGAAAATGGGAAAAATGATTTATCTGGACAATGCAGCAACAACTAAAACAGCACCGGAGGTTGTCCAGGCAATGCTGCCATATTTTTCAGAATATTATGGCAACCCGTCCAGTATTTATGATTTTGCAGGCAAGAGCAAAGAGGCGATCACCAAAGGAAGAGAGCAGATCGCAGAAGTTCTTGGAGCAAAGAAAGAAGAAATTTATTTCACAGCAGGTGGTTCCGAGTCTGATAACTGGGCTCTGAAGGCTACCTTTGAGGCATATAAAGCAAAAGGAAACCACATCATCACAACAAAGATCGAGCATCATGCAATTCTCCATACCTGTGAATATCTGGAGAAACGCGGCGCAAAGATCACATATGTAGATGTAGACGAGAACGGTATTGTAAAACTGGATGAACTTGAGAAAGCAATCACACCGGAAACAATCCTGATTTCTGTAATGTTTGCAAACAACGAGATTGGTTCTATCCAGCCGATCAAGGAAATCGGACGTATCGCAAAAGAGCATGGAGTGCTTTTCCACACAGATGCTGTTCAGGCATTCTGTCAGGTTCCGATCAATGTGGATGAATGCAATATTGATATGTTAAGCTCCAGCGGACATAAGATCAATGGACCAAAAGGAATCGGTTTCCTCTACATTCGTAAGGGCGTAAAAATCCGTTCCTTTGTACATGGCGGTGCACAGGAACGTAAACGTCGTGCAGGTACAGAGAATGTGCCGGGAATCGTTGGATACGGTGCAGCAGCAGCACGTGCAAATGCATCCATGAAAGAACGTACTGACAAAGAAATCGCTATCAGAGATCATCTGATCCACAGAATTGAGACAGAGATTCCTTATGTAAAAGTAAACGGTGACCGTATAAAACGTCTTCCGAATAACGTAAATGTCAGCTTCCAGTTTGTTGAGGGCGAATCTCTCCTGCTGATGCTGGATAATTATGGAATCTGTGCATCCAGCGGATCTGCCTGTACATCAGGTTCTCTTGATCCGTCCCATGTACTTCTTGCAATCGGACTTCCGCACGAGATTGCACATGGTTCTCTGCGTATGACACTCAGCGAAGAGACAACAATGGAAGATGTAGATTTCGTAGTGGACAGATTGAAAGAAATTGTAGCGCACTTAAGAAGCATGTCTCCATTATATGAAGATTTCATGAAAAAACAGAATAAATAACAAAACAGAAGATAATTGTTTGTATTTTTGCAGTTACAACAGAAATAATATTAAAAGAAAGTCAGGATAACAGGAGGAAACACAAATGGCTTACAGTGAAAAAGTAATGGATCATTTTCAGCATCCGCGTAATGTAGGAGAAATAGAGAACGCAAGTGGCGTAGGTACAGTGGGAAATGCAAAATGTGGTGATATCATGAGGATTTTTCTTGATATCGATGATGAAACACATATCATCAAAGACTGCAAATTCAAAACATTCGGATGTGGTGCGGCAGTTGCAACCAGCAGCATGGCAACAGAGATGGTAATGGGAAAAACCATCGAAGAAGCTATGGAAGTTACAAATAAGGCAGTTATGGAAGCCCTGGACGGACTTCCGCCTGTAAAAGTACACTGCTCCCTGCTTGCAGAGGAAGCAATCCATGCGGCTCTGTGGGATTATGCACAGAAGCATCATATTGAGATTAAAGGTCTTAAGAAACCAAAGTCTGATATTCACGAAGGCGAAGAAGCAGAGGAAGAAGAATATTGATTATATAGCAAAAAATCTGAATCTGTTTGTAATCTGAAATCGTTATTTATAAAGAAGGGGCGGGTGATACTCATCATCTGCCCTGTGCTTTATATTATGGCATTATATGATACCAGGGACAAAAGATATTTTGTGAAGCAGTTCCCGCAATTTTTATTATATGATGCTGCTATAAATATTTTCTGCAGGAGGTAGAAATGACAGGACTTACAAATGAACAGGTGCAGGAGAGGATTGCAGAAGGAAAAGTTAATGTCAACGAGAACCCGAATACCAGAACCTACAAGCAGATCATTTTGGAAAACACGCTTACATTTTTTAACTTTTTAAATATTGCATTGCTTGTTCTGGTGCTTTTTGTGAGATCTTATAAGAACTCCATGTTTATGGGAATCATTCTGATCAATACAGTGATAGGTATTATTCAGGAGATCAGAGCAAAGAAGACGATTGACAAACTTGCAATCCTTACAGAGAGTAAAACAGTAGTTTTGCGTGAGGGGAAGAAATGGAGTATTTCCACAGAGAAACTTGTTCTGGATGATCTGATCTTTCTGAAAACAGGAGATCAGGTTCCGGCTGACGTAAAGGTACTGGAGGGAACTGTAGAAGTAAACGAGTCTCTACTCACCGGTGAGTCGGACAATCTGTCCAAAAGCCAGGGAGACGAACTTTTTTCAGGAAGCTTTGTGACATCAGGGGAAGCTTGCTGTCAGGTAATCCATGTTGGAAAAGATAATTATGCATCGCAGATCACAAGTGAAGCAAAGGAATTTAAACGTCATAATTCGGAACTTCGCAATTCTCTGAATGCGATTCTGAAGGTGATCAGTATCATTATCGTGCCTCTTGGTGCCATGTTGTTTTACAAGCAATATATGATCGTAGGAGATACACTGAAGGATTCTGTGGTAAATATGGTTGCCGCAGTACTTGGAATGATCCCGGAAGGCCTGGTACTTCTGACAAGTGTGGCACTGACATTGGGTTCTATGGTTCTTGCTACAAAGAAGACACTTGTGCAGGAGCTTTATTGTATTGAAACGCTGGCGAGAGTTGACACGCTCTGTCTGGATAAGACCGGTACGATCACAGAAGGTACCATGAAGGTTGAAGATGTGCAGTTGTATGATACGGCACAGACAACTGTTGTACAACATACAGCAAAATTTGATCCGGAAACAGGGGAGCCTGTTCAGAATGTGCCAGCATTAAAACCAGAGGTTACGGTATCAGCAGAGAAGGAAAACGGACAGATACAGGAAACAGTAAATTCAGAAACGTTATCTCAGGAAGAAAGACAGAAGCTTCAGGAAATTGACCACATTATGGGAAATATGATGTCAGTTCTTCATGATCAGAATGCAACAGCAGATGCGCTGAGAAAGCGCTTTCCTTCAAGAAATGACCTGAAACTGATCCATGCCATTCCTTTCTCCTCAGACAGGAAATACAGTGGTGCTGTTTTTGAAGGAAGAGGAACTTATCTGATGGGAGCTGCACAGTTCCTTTTTCCGGAAGGAAATGAAGAACTTCTGGAACATTGCAGCAGTTACGCACAGGAGGGATACCGTATCCTTGTTCTGGCTCACAGTGAACAGGAGACAAAAGGAACGGAACGCCCGACAGGACTTGAACCGTTGGGACTGTTTCTCATCACTGATGTGATACGTGAGGAAGCACCGGATACTCTGGCTTTTTTTGACAGCCAGGGAGTTGACCTTAAAGTTATCTCAGGAGATGATCCTGTGACTGTCTCTGCGATTGCAAAGAAAGCAGGACTGAAAAATGCCAATCATTATATCGATGCAACAACAATCAAAACTTCGGAAGAAATGCAGCGTGCAGTTGCAGAGTGCAGTGTATTCGGGCGTGTAACACCACAGCAGAAGAAACAGATGGTACAGGCTCTTCAGTCACAGAAGCATACAGTTGCGATGACCGGTGACGGTGTAAATGACGTACTTGCACTCAAGGAAGCAGACTGCAGTATTGCCATGGCAGCAGGAAGCGATGCAGCTAAAAATATTGCAAATGTCGTTCTTCTTGATTCTAATTTCGGGGCAATGCCTCATATTGTAAATCAGGGCCGTCGTGTTGTAAACAATATCAGAAGTGCGGCATCCATGTTTCTGATCAAAACAATTTTTTCTGTTTTACTGTCATTGATCACAATTTTCTTTGGAGATGCATATCCCTTTGAACCAATCCAGATGTCACTGATCAGTGCCTGCGCAGTGGGAATTCCTACATTTCTTCTGACACAGGAAAATAATTACAATAAGATTGACCATACATTCCTGAGGCACGTATTTATGAATGCATTTCCTGCGGCAGTAACCATTACAGGATGTGTATTTACGATCATGCTGGTCTGTCAGGATGTATACCATTCCAACGTCATGCTTAATACAGCCTGTGTTCTGGTTACGGGGTGGAACTATATGTCTGCACTGCGTACAGTTTATTCGCCGCTGAACACATACAGAAAAGTGATCATTTATGGAATGCAGTTTGCATTTTTTATAAGTGCGGTTGTATTGCAGGATTTGCTGACACTGGGTTCTCTGGAATTTGGAATGATCATTCTGGTATTTGTACTGATGACATTCTCTCCAATCCTGATCGAAACTATTACAGAATGGATCAGGAGGATTTATGAGAAGTCACTGGACAGAGAAGATGAAAATAAAGGATTTTTTGCAAGATTTTTGGAAAGAGTCCAGAAGTAAAAAACGAGGACAATCTGTAAAATATGCAGATTGTCCTCGTTTGCATTATGCGGTCTGCGTTATGCAGATTAATGGTTTATTTCTTTCTGCACAGCCAGAAGCATCCAAATGCAGGGATCATAACACCTTTAGCTTCCATCTCATGTCCTGAGATAAGATCAGTGTATATGCCGTCATCTTCGTTGATCCATGCAACCTTATCCTGATCGCTGAAGTTATAGATTCCGATGAATTTCTCCTCTGCATTTTCGCGTACGATTGCAAGGATAGAAGAATCCCAGGTATCGATTGTACGAAGATCAGCTGTTGTATCAAAAACGCTGTGTGAACTTCTGATATGTTCCAGATGATCCAGTGCGTGGAAAAGTTTTCCCTGTACTGTATCTGCGATATTTCTGTTTGGAGCAAGTGACCAGTTGAATTCTCCTCTGTGAAGATAGCGGGAATCAACTGCCTTATCAGGATCATCTTTATAAGAATAGTCGTTTACCTGACCAATCTCATCTCCGCTGTAGATTACAGGGATACCTGACTGGGAAAGCATAAATGCATGAAGTGTGATGTCATAGCGCACACTTCTGTCAACACCAGCTGCATTTCCTTCAAAACCATATTTCTCAATGCCGCACAGAGATGCGGTAGTACCGCAAAGTCTTGCATCACCCAGGCGCGGGTCATCATTGTAAAGTTCACCGCGGCCAAATGTATCCGGATATTTGCCTGTAAAGAAATCATTCAGGAATTTCTTATGAGAAACCTCATCGATTGAGAAATTCTTCAGGAAATCATAATCCAGTCCCCAGCCAATATCATCGTGGCAACGCAGATAATTCTGGAAGATGTACTCTTTTGGAAGAGATCCCAGAATATCCAGCTGTCTGCGGAGCAGAGATACATCTTTGGTTGCAACTGTGTGCCAGGTACTTGCCATAGTAGTAACGTTATACAGGATATGGCATTCCGGCTTTTCAAGTGTACCGAAATATGGAACAACTTTTTCAGGAGCCATGACAACCTCTCCGAGAAGAAGGACTCCCGGGCACACGATCTCGCAGATCATACGCATCATACGTACGATTGTGTGAACCTGTGGCAGGTTGCGGCAGTTTGTTCCAAGCTGCTTCCAGATATAAGGAACTGCATCGAGACGTACGATGTCAACACCCTGGTTTGCCAGATATAACATATTGTAGACCATTTCGTTAAACACAACAGGATTTCTGTAGTTTAAATCCCACTGGTATGGATAGAAAGTAGTCATGACATGCTTGTGAAGGTCATCCAGCCATGTAAAGTTGCCCGGTGCGGTAGTTGGGAATACCTGTGGACAGGTCTTCTCATAGAGAGCAGGAACATCGTAGGTATCAAAGAAGAAATAACGGTCCTGGTATTCTTTTTCACCTGCGCGAGCCAGCTTGGCCCACTCATGCTCTTCGGAAGTATGGTTCATAACGAAATCAAGGCAGATGTTGATGCCGCGTTCATGGCATTTGGAGGTAAGCTCTGAAAAGTCCTCCATAGTACCAAGCTCAGGCTGCACTGTGCGGAAGTCAGCTACTGCGTAACCACCGTCACTTTTTCCTTTCGGAGATGCGAGCAGAGGCATCAGATGAAGATAATTGACATTGCATTCTTCCACATAATCCAGATGTTCCTCCAGACCTTTTAAAGTATGTGCAAAATTGTTTACATACATCATCATGCCTACAAGGTCATTGCGTTTATACCAGTCCGGATCAGCCTCGCGCTTTTTATCAGATGCCTTTAATGCTGAATTTCTGCTGTTATAGAAAGCTTCCATATTAGAAGTAAGATCATGCAGATAGGTCATGACATCATCATGATCCTGATATAATTCGCAATATAACCATTTCAGCTCATCATAATGTTTCTGAAAACGTTCGTTATATAAAGTAAGATCAACAGGAACGTCCAGTTTAACAGGTTCCACTTTGGAAGTTTCGACCTTAACAGGTTCTACTTTAGAAGTCTCGACCTTAACAGGTTCTACTTTGGAAGTCTCGACCTTAACAGGTTCTACTTTAGAAGTCTCGACCTTAACAGGTTCTACTTTAGAAGTCTCGACCTTAACAGGTTCCACTTTGGAAGTCTCGACCTTAACAGGTTCTACTTTAGAAGTTTCAACTCTGACAGGCTCAGTTTTGGAAGTAGTCACTTGTAAAATTTCTGATTCCTGCTTTCTGACTGTTGATGAAGAACGTTTCTTCTGGAGTCTTTTTTTAGCCATAATATTCCTCCCTGGTTTATGAAAAATACAGTAACCGGGCAGTGTCGGGACATATAAAACATAAATATGGAGACACCGGACAGTTACGAATATATACAGAAAGCTACAATTTCCATATCTGCTGTCAGTTTTTTATCATGATCAGCTATGATGCAGACCAGAGAAACAGTATTTGGAGCAGTTTGGAAATTGGGCTTCTGAAATCATATGTAATATTATATTATAGGAACTGCCATATAGGCAAGTACTGACACGTTTTACAGAGAAATAAATTCCGGTTTACGGTCTTTGAAGATTGTATAGTAACGAAAACCACAGGCTTCCAGTACACTGGCAGCTTTATCAAATGCACAGGCGATTTTATCCGGAGTATGCGCATCTGCTCCGATGGTGATGATCTCTCCGCCAAGTTCTCTATAGCGCCTTATTACGGCAGTACATGGATTGGGTTCTCCAAGACCATAATGATATCCGCCTGTATTAAGTTCGATGCCTTTTCCCATGGAAATCAGTTTCTTCAGAATCTCATCCAGAATATCTTTATACCGTCCGTAAGAATATTCCCGGTTCTTGTTAGGACCATAACGGACAACATAATCAATATGTCCGTAAACATCAAATCCGTCATATGCGGAAATGTTTTCAAGAATGGATTCAAAATATTCCATATAACATAAAAATTCCTTACGTCCTTCAAAAAATTCCGGGTAATAAGGATCATACCCATGGACAAGATGGGATGAACCGATAACGAAATCAAAAGGTGTCTGAGAGAGAAGTGAGTCAAAATATTCTCCCAGATGCATCTGCAGTCCCAGTTCAATTCCGAAACGTACCTGAATTTTATCCTTATATATATCTGAAAGTTCAGCCAGCTTTTCTTTGTAAGCCGGAATATTCAGAGAAAAATCCAGATTGTCCGGAGTAACAGGGTAATCCGGATCCAGATGTTCCGTAAAAGTAATTCCCTGTAGTCCCGTTTCAACAGCGCGATGGATCATAACTTCCATAGGCGTATCCGAGTCAGCAGAAAAAGAAGAGTGCATATGACAATCCCACAATATTTGTCTGTCCATAATTTCAGTCCTTTCTTCTGTAAAAACAGTACTGTTATATTTGCGTGTGATATATTATAAATGAATACTGTGTCCTCTTAAATGGATATATCTGCACCTGAAATATCACAATTACAGGCCCGGATTAGTGTATTCATAAAGCACTGTATACACAGTATAACATATAATTTACATTTTTTACTTAATTTTTATCTGTTTTTTGGAAAATGGTCTTGAATTTTTGTTTAGAATTATGTACAATACATTACAGGTTGATGATTCTTTAACAAACAAAGGATTACCATAATTAACCACTTAATTCATAGGAGGAATTTTATCATGGCAGTAAAAGTTGCAATTAATGGTTTTGGACGTATTGGACGTCTTGCATTCCGTCAGATGTTTGGAGCAGAAGGATTTGAAATCGTAGCAATCAACGATTTAACATCTCCTAAAATGCTTGCTCACTTATTAAAATATGATTCAACACAGGGAAAATATGCTCTTGCAGACACAGTAACAGCAGGAGAAGATTCCATCACAGTTGACGGAAAAGAAATCAAAATTTACGCAAAAGCTAACGCTGCTGAACTTCCATGGGGAGAAATCGGTGTAGACGTAGTTCTTGAGTGTACAGGATTCTATACATCCAAAGACAAAGCTCAGGCTCATATCGATGCAGGTGCTAAACACGTTATCATTTCCGCTCCGGCTGGAAACGATCTTAAGACAATCGTTTACAATGTAAACCATGAAACTCTTACAAAAGAAGATCACATCATCTCCGCAGCTTCCTGTACAACAAACTGCTTAGCTCCAATGGCTAAAGCATTAAATGATCTTGCTGCAATCAAATCCGGTATCATGTGCACAATCCACGCTTACACAGGTGATCAGATGACACTTGACGGACCACAGAGAAAAGGTGATTTAAGAAGATCTCGTGCAGCTGCAGTTAACATCGTTCCTAACAGCACAGGTGCTGCTAAAGCTATCGGTCTTGTTATTCCGGAACTGAACGGTAAACTTATCGGATCTGCTCAGCGTGTTCCTACCCCAACAGGTTCTACAACAATCTTAACAGCAGTTGTTGAAGGAAACGTAACAAAAGAACAGATCAACGCAGCTATGAAAGCAGCTTCTAATGAATCCTTCGGATACAACGAAGATGAAATCGTATCCAGCGATATCGTTGGTATGAGATTTGGTTCTCTGTTCGATGCTACTCAGACAATGGTTCTTCCACTTGAGAATGGCACAACAGAAGTACAGGTAGTTTCCTGGTATGACAACGAGAACTCCTACACAAGCCAGATGGTTCGTACAATCAAACACTTTGGTAAATTACTGAACGCTTAATTTTCAGTAAGTGTAAAGGAATAGACTCCAACGAAGGGTCCGGTCTGATTTGGACCGGACCCTTTTCGCATGGTCTGGAATGACAGCAGGAAATCAATAAGTTACTGTTTACAGATATGCAGTAACTGTTAAAGAATATTATTAAGGAGGCACCACAAATGCTGAATAAAAAATCTGTTGATGATATCAATGTAAAAGGCAAAAAAGTTCTTGTAAGATGTGACTTCAATGTTCCTCTTCAGGATGGAAAGATCACAGATGAGAACCGTCTGGTTGCAGCTCTTCCTACAATCAAGAAGCTGATCGCTGACGGCGGAAAGGTTATTCTCTGCTCCCACCTTGGAAAACCGAAGGGAGAGCCGAAACCGGAATTATCTCTTGCACCGGTTGCAAAACGTCTTTCCGAATTATTAGGACAGGAAGTTAAGTTTGCAGCAGATCCTGAAGTAGTAGGACCTAACGCAAAAGCAGCAGTAGCTGAGATGAAAGACGGAGATGTTATCTTACTTGAGAACACACGTTATCGCGCAGAAGAAACAAAGAACGGAGACGAATTCAGCAAAGAACTTGCTTCTCTTTGTGATGTATTTGTTAATGATGCATTTGGTACAGCTCACAGAGCACACTGCTCTAATGTTGGTGTGACCAAATATGTTGATACAGCAGTTGTTGGTTACTTAATGCAGAAGGAAATCGATTTCCTTGGAAATGCAGTGAACAATCCTGAGAGACCGTTTGTTGCTATCCTTGGCGGAGCTAAGGTTTCCAGCAAGATTTCTGTAATCAATAACCTTCTTGATAAAGTAGATACTCTTATCATTGGTGGTGGTATGTCTTACACATTCTCAAAAGCTATGGGTGGACATATCGGAACATCTCTTTGTGAGGATGATTATCTTCAGTATGCATTGGACATGATGAAGAAAGCAGAAGACAAAGGTGTGAAACTTCTTCTTCCGGTAGATAACAGAATCGGTGATAACTTCTCTAATGACTGTAATATCCAGGTTGTTAAACGTGGTGAGATTCCGGACGGATGGGAAGGAATGGATATCGGACCGGAAACAGAGAAGCTTTTCGCTGACGCTGTAAAAGATGCTAAGACAGTTGTTTGGAACGGACCGATGGGCTGCTTCGAAATGCCAAACTTCGCTCATGGTACAGAAGCTGTTGCAAAAGCACTTGCTGAAACAGATGCCACAACTATTATCGGTGGTGGTGATTCTGCAGCTGCAGTTAACATCCTTGGTTATGGCGACAAGATGACACACATCTCCACAGGTGGCGGTGCATCTCTTGAATTCCTGGAAGGAAAAGAACTCCCGGGTGTTGCAGCAGCAAACGATAAATAAGAATATAATAACATCCCACAGGGATACTAAGGAGATAAATCATCATGGCAAGAAAGAAAATTATCGCTGGTAACTGGAAAATGAACATGACACCAAGCGAAGCCGTTAAATTAGTAGAAACATTAAAACCATTAGTAGTTAACGATGAAGTAGACGTAGTATTCTGCGTACCTGCAATCGATATCATCCCGGTTGTAGAAGCTGCTAAGGGAACAAACATCCAGGTTGGTGCTGAGAACATGTACTTCGAAGAGAAAGGTGCATACACAGGAGAAATCTCCCCTGCAATGCTCGTAGATGCCGGAGTTAAATATGTTGTTCTCGGACATTCCGAAAGAAGAGAATACTTCGGAGAAACAAACGAAGATGTTAACAAGAAAGTTCTCAAAGCTTTCGAACATGGAATTACACCTATCATGTGCTGTGGCGAAACTCTTACTCAGAGAGAACAGGGCGTGACAATGGATTTCATCCGTCAGCAGGTTAAAGTTGGATTCCAGGGTGTTACAGCAGATCAGGCTAAGACAGCAGTTATCGCTTACGAGCCAATCTGGGCAATCGGAACAGGTAAAACAGCTACAACTGAGCAGGCTCAGGAAGTATGCGCAGGTATTCGTGCATGCATCGCTGAAATCTATGATGAAGCAACAGCAGAAGCAATCCGTATCCAGTATGGCGGATCTGTAAATCCTGCAACAGCACCTGACTTATTCGTTCAGAACGATATCGATGGCGGCCTTGTAGGTGGCGCTTCTCTGAAAGCTGATTTCGGAAAGATCGTAAACTACAAATAAGAATAAAAAACTGATTATAAGCAGATAATCTTTGTGTCCAAACGAGAAATAATATAATGCCCCTGAATACAGGAAAATTGGTAATTTTACTGATTGGATTGTATTCAGGGGATTGTTATAGTTGAAGCAGGTAAGTTACGTGCTTTAATTGCTGTTGCGAATATTTGTTTGGCTATGTCAGACACATAGTATCTTATGAAATTAATATGTATAAAGAAAAAGACAGCTTCATTACTGAAACTGTCTTTTTTATCTGGTGTAAAAATCTGCTGTAAGCTGTTTCTTTTGTACTTTGGGTAAATCTCTTTTGCACGAAAGGAATGCCTCGATACTTTTGTATTTTGACTATTTATCAGGTGTATTTAGTTCATGTATTTTATCTTTTGTATTTTGGAGTATTTCTGAATTTTTATCCTTGGTGATATAAATTTTTTTCTCTTTGGCAATTCGATGATTTTCTCTTTTGTATGTACAAACTATATCATATTTTTCTACATTCGTCTACAAGTTTCAACAGAAATCAGTCAAAAACATTTCGACAGAATCCCTGCTTTTTCGACATTCGGAGAGGAAATTGACAGATAAATAAAGATTGTCTGATTGCGGGAATCCATTTTCGCTGATATAATGTAAAAAATGTGTAATTATAGAAAGCAGGTTAATATTTTATGGAAGAAAAAGTAACAAAATGTAGTGTATCAAAGAAATGCGGAAGCTGCCAGTATCAGGGTGTTCCTTATAAAGAACAGCTTGCCGCCAAGCAGAAAAGGATGAAGAAGCTTCTTGGAAAGTTTGCAAATGTAAAACCAATCATTGGAATGGATGATCCCTTTTATTATAGAAATAAAGTTCATGCAGTATTTGACAGGGATAAAAAAGGTAATATTATCTGTGGAACCTACGAAGCGAAAACACATAAGGTTGTTCCGATAGAAGAGTGCATGATCGAGGATAAGATCAGTCAGGAAATCATCCGTACAATTCGGGATATGCTGAAATCTTTTAGAATCAAAACATATGATGAGGACACAGGATATGGACTTTTGCGCCATGTGCTGGTGAGAAGAGGGTTTTCCACAGATGAGATCATGGTGGTTCTGGTGATTGGTTCCCCGATCTTTCCTTCAAAAAATAATTTTGTGAAAGCTCTGAGAAAGAAATACCCACAGATTACAACAGTTGTGCTTAACGTCAATGATAAGAAGACCAGTATGGTACTGGGTGAGCGTGATATCGTCATTTATGGAAAAGGATATATCCGGGATACGCTCTGCGGATGTACATTCCGCATTTCTCCGCAGTCTTTTTATCAGGTAAATCCTGTACAGACAGAAATTCTGTATAAGACAGCAATTGAATATGCGGGGCTTGGACGAAAAGAAACAGTGATAGATGCATACTGCGGAATAGGAACAATCGGACTTGTAGCCGCAAAGCGGGCAAAGAATGTCATTGGTGTGGAGTTAAATCCGGATGCAGTCCGCGATGCCAGAATCAATGCAAAGGAAAATAAGATTACAAATGCACGTTTCTATCAGGGAGATGCAGGAGAATTTATGGAAAACATGGCAGAAAACGGAGAACATGCAGATGTTGTGTTTATGGATCCGCCACGTACCGGCAGTGATAAAAAGTTTATGTCCTCTGTTATCAAACTGAATCCATCAAGAATCGTATATATCTCCTGTGGACCGGAAACACTGGCAAGAGATCTGGAGTATTTGACAAAACATGGCTATGATGTGAGAAAAATACAGCCGGTAGATATGTTCAGTTTTACAGACCATTGTGAAAATATTTGTCTTTTGACGAAAAAATTTGAGAAACAGACGAAAAATCAAAACGAATACAAATACTAAAAGAATATAAATACCAAAAGAAAAGGAAGGTTTCATGGAAATAAGAAAAGCATCAGTGCAGGATCTTGGGCAGATCATGCAAGTTTATGATAAAGCCCGCAAATTTATGAGAGAAAATGGCAATGCAGAACAGTGGGGTGAAGATTACCCCTCAGCAGAACTGATAAAGCATGATATTGATAAAATGTATCTGTGCATGTCAGAAGGGCGGATTGCCTGTGTTTTCTATTATGCGGCGGAAGAAGATGAAGATTATAAAGAAATTAATGGAAAATGGCTGAATGAAGAACCCTATGGAGTAGTTCACAGGGTAGCGTCCACAGGAATAGTAAGAGGAGCCGCATCATTCTGTCTGGACTGGGCCTATGCTCAGACACTGAATCTCCGTATGGATACATACAGCGATAACATCCCCATGCAGAAACTTCTGGAAAAATGCGGATTTCAGTACTGCGGTTCATTTGAACGTCTGGGAATGGATAAATGGATGGCATACCAGAAAATATAATAAACAAGTCCCTATCTGTTTCAACTGTAAGAGACAGATGGGGACTTTAAGGTTATTGATTGCTGTAGTTAGAGGTATCCATCAGAAGAAATCCGGTCTTTTACAGATTCTCAACAATCTGGCGTGCTACATATACACCGCTTGCAGAAGCATGGGACAGGGAATGGGTTACACCGCTTCCGTCTCCAATGATATACAGGCCTTTGTATCTGCTTTCCAGATTTTCATCAATATCAACTTCCATATTATAGAACTTAACCTCCACACCATAGAGGAGGGTGTCGTCATTAGCTGTCCCGGGAGCGATTTTATCCAGAGCATAAATCATTTCAATGATTCCGTCAAGGATACGTTTCGGGAGAACAAGACTCAGATCACCGGGAGTAGCTGCGAGAGTAGGTCGTACCATACCTTCTTCGATACGTGCAACCGTACTCCTTCTTCCGCGCACCAGATCGCCGAAACGCTGTACAATCACACCGCCGCCCAGCATATTGGAAAGACGGGCAATGCTTTCACCATATCCATTACTGTCTTTAAATGGCTCGGAGAAATGTTTGGCTACCAGCAGTGCGAAGTTTGTATTCTCTGTCTGTTTGGACGGATCTTCATAGCTGTGGCCGTTTGCTGTGACAATGCCGTTTGTATTTTCGTTTACAACGATGCCGTAAGGATTCATACAGAAAGTTCTCACATTATCTTCAAATTTCTCTGTCCTGTAGACAATCTTACTCTCATAAAGTTCATCTGTCAGGTGGGAGAAGATAACAGCAGGAAGTTCTACACGTACACCCAGGTCTACACGGTTTGACTTAGTTGGGATATCAAGTTCTTTACACACCTGTTCCATCCATTTGCTTCCGCTTCTGCCTACGGATACAATACATTTACTGCAGTCAGTGGCATCATTCTTTGTAACAATGCGGTATCCATCATCCAGTACTTCCAGACGTTCTACAGGAGTATTGAAATAAAAATCAACATGTTCTTTTAATTTTGAATATAAGTTTTCAAGAACCACATAATTAATGTCTGTTCCCAGATGACGGACGGAAGCATCCAGAAGTTTTAGCTTATTCTGCATACAAAGCTTTTTGAATTTGGTTCCTGCAGTAGAATACATTTTTGTATCCTGACCGCCATAGGCAACATTGATATCATCTACATAGCGCATCAGGTCAAGAGCTTCTTTTTTTCCGATATGTTCATAAAGCGTTCCGCCGAAATCATTCGTAATATTATATTTGCCATCAGAGAAAGCGCCGGCACCGCCAAAGCCGCTCATAATGGCACAGGTTTTACATTTGATACAGGTTTTTACTTTGTCACCATCAATTGGGCAATGTCTTTTACTGAGAGGATTTCCAGCCTCAAAAACAGCAATCTTTAAATCGTTATTTTGCTTCATCAGTTCATAGGCAGAGAAAATACCGCCAGGTCCTGCGCCGATGATCACTACATCATATTTCATATATACTACGATCCTTTCAGGTAAAAATATTTTGTAAATCTGCAGCAAGTCTCCTGAACGCACTATTTAACTGATAAATTGCGAAGCGGATGATATTATGCGCCTGAAGAGAATGCCATAGATAAGTCTGCGTTACTGAGAACGAAGGAGACAGTAATAAGTATATCATAAATAAATGAAAAAATCTTATGTTTTTGTGAATGGACTTATAGGATAACATTATAAATAATGTTTTAACCGAATCAGGTAAGTCCCCTGTGAAGATTGCGAATATCCGCCTGACTTTCTGCAGGATATGATAAGCAAAATATATTATAGATATGAGAAGATATCAGGTTATGGGTAAAATACCTTTTGACCTAACATCATGAGAAAGGCAAAAAGAACAAATAGTTCTATAAAAGGACACAACTACATCATATTGATACTGAACCCGAAAAAATTATTTTTCCTCAGGTTCAGCATTATCCGGAATGTGTTCTACAATATCACCGAAATCGCAGTCAAGGATTGAACATAAGATATCAAGACTGCGGATTTCCACATTTTCATTATGACGGAGTTTATCCAGAAAAGAAGTGCTTATGCCATAGTGAGTGTACAGGGCATACTGGCTGATTTTCCGCTCCTTCATAGTCTTCCATAATTTTCTATAGCTTATCATATGTAATAACCGTCCGATTTGTTCTTGATTCATATTTATTATCGGGTTAAAATAGGTCTTGTAACAGTGTCTTTATAAAGACACTATTGAGAAGGAAAGTGATATAATGAAGACGATCAGAAAGATAATGGAAGGCGTGGCCGCAGCCTGCATATCAGTGGCAATGTATTACTGCTTCCTGAGTGGAGCCCCTGCCGGGGGAACAGAGAGAACTGTTTATATGATCCTGGATGGAATATTCTGTATTTCTGCCTGGGTGGCAGGAGTGGGGATATTATGGTATGTGAGATGGCTTCGCAGACGGAACAAAGAACTGGGAAATATGATAAAGATTTTGCTTAAAAATGCAGACAAACTTGACAAATAGGAAATTCTGCCATACTATAAAAACCAACGAAAACGAAAGGGGAATCCTGCAAAATGAATGAAAATGTCATCAAAGCCGCACTGTTAGGATTTGGAACAGTAGGAACAGGTGTATATAAGGTACTGAAGAATCAGGAAAAGGAAATGTCGGCCAAGATTGGCTGTAAAATTGAGATAAAGAAAATCCTTGTGAGAAATATAGAGAAGGCAGCGGCGAAGATAGAAGACGCCTCTTTGCTCACCAGCCAGTGGGATGAGATTATAAATGATCCGGAGATTGAGATTGTGATTGAACTGATGGGTGGGATTAATCCTGCAAAAGAGTATATCCTTTCTGCATTAAAAGCCGGTAAGCATGTAGTCTCTGCAAACAAGGATCTGATCGCAGTACATGGTCATGAGCTTCTGGATGCGGCACATGAGAGTAAAGTGGATTTTCTGTTTGAAGCAGCAGTAGCAGGTGGTATTCCGATCATCAGACCATTGAAACAGTGTCTGGCAGGAAATCACATGACAGAAGTTATGGGTATTGTAAACGGAACCACAAACTTTATTCTGACAAAGATGACTCAGGAAGGCATGGAGTTTAAGGATGCCCTGGCACTTGCAACAGAACTTGGATATGCGGAGGCTGATCCGACTGCTGATATCGAAGGTCTGGATGCAGGACGTAAGGTAGCGATCCTTGCATCTGTGGCATTTAACTCACGTGTGGTATTTAACGATGTATATACAGAGGGAATTGCCAAGATCACATCAAAAGATATTCATTATGCGAAAGAAATGGGACGTGATATCAAGCTTCTGGGTGTTGCAAGAAACGAAGCAGACGGAATTGAAGCATATGTGTGCCCGATGCTGATTCCCAGTTCCCATCCGCTTGCAACTGTAAATGATTCCTATAATGCAGTATTTGTCCATGGAGATGCAGTGGAGGATGCCATGTTCTTCGGAAGAGGAGCAGGAGAACTTCCTACAGCCAGTGCAGTTGTGGGTGATGTATTTGATATTGTGAGAAATATTCTTGCAGGATGCTGCGGCAGAATCGGATGTACCTGTTACAAGAATATCCCTGTTAAGAAAATGGAAGATACACATAACCGTTATTTCCTCCGTCTCAAAGTAGAGGATCGCTGCGGTGTTCTTGCCGAGATGACTGCTATTTTTGCCAAATATCAGGTCAGTGTTGCACAGATTATCCAGAAAGATACCAAGGTGGAAGGTTGTGCGGAAGTAGTTGTGATCACTGAGAAGGTAAGAGAAGGTGATTTCAGAACTGCCATCGAAGAACTGAGAAACAGGGATTCCGTAAGAAAGATTTCAACGATCATTCGTGTATATGGAAAATAAGTTACTGTTCTTTTCATATATATAGTAATGAAAATGAAACAGATACAAAAAAAGAATTGAAAAATCCTGAGATTTTGATACTATATAAGAGATGTCAGATATAAAAGTTTTATTGTGCAGAGATGATCAGTTTTCTGCTCCTGATATCAGCAAAACAGTTATCAATTATGAATAAACATAAAAGGAGAACATTATGAGCAAAAAACCAACCGTATTAATGATTCTTGATGGATATGGTCTGAATGACAAAAAGGAAGGAAACGCTGTATATCTGGCTAAAACACCGGTTATGGACAAGCTGATGGCAGAATATCCATTTGTAAAAGGAAACGCAAGCGGACTGGCAGTAGGTCTTCCGGACGGACAGATGGGTAATTCTGAAGTAGGACATATGAATATGGGCGCAGGCCGTATCGTATATCAGGAACTTACCAGAATCACAAAAGAAATCCAGGACGGTGATTTCTTTAAGAATGAAGCTCTTCTTGCAGCAATGAAGAACGCAAAAGAGAATAACTCTGCAGTACATTTCATGGGACTTCTTTCTGATGGTGGTGTGCACAGTCATAATACACATCTTTATGGATTACTTGAGATGGCTAAGAGAGAGGGCGTTGAGAAGGTTTACGTACATTGTTTCCTTGACGGTCGTGACACACCTCCTGCATCAGGTAAAGAGTTTGTAGAGGCTCTTGAAGCAGAGATGAAGAAGATCGGTGTAGGTGAGATTGCTACTGTTTCCGGACGTTATTATGCAATGGATCGTGATAACCGCTGGGATCGTGTAGAACTGGCATACAATGCTCTTACATCAGGAGAAGGCGTAAAGGGAACAGATGCCCCGGCAGCAGTTCAGGCTTCCTATGACAATGATAAGACAGATGAGTTTGTTCTTCCTACAGTTATCGAGAAAGACGGACAGCCGACAGGTGTTGTATCTGATAAAGATTCTGTTGTATTCTTTAACTTCCGTCCTGACCGCGCACGTGAGATCACAAGAGCATTCTGTGATGATGATTTCCAGGGATTTGAAAGAAAAGCAAGACCACAGGTTACTTTCGTATGCTTTACAGATTACGATGATACCATTCAGAATAAACAGGTTGCATTCCACAAGGTTCAGCTTCACAATACATTTGGTGAGTATCTTGCAGCACACAATATGACTCAGGCGCGTATTGCTGAAACAGAGAAATATGCACATGTTACATTCTTCTTCAACGGCGGTGTGGAAGAGCCGAACAAAGGAGAAGACAGAATTCTGGTTAAATCTCCGAAGGTTGCAACCTACGATCTTCAGCCGGAAATGAGTGCACCTCAGGTTTGCGAGAAACTGGTAGATGCGATCAAATCTGACAAATATGATGTGATCGTGATCAACTTTGCAAACCCGGATATGGTTGGACATACAGGCGTACAGGAAGCTGCCATCAAAGCAGTGGAAACTGTTGATGAATGTGTTGGCAAAGCAGTAGAGGCTCTTAAGGAAGTGGACGGACAGATGTTTATCTGTGCTGACCATGGAAATGCAGAACAGCTGATCGATTATGAGACAGGTGCTCCGTGGACTGCACATACAACAAATCCTGTACCATTTATTCTGGTAAATGCAGATCCGAAATATACACTGCGCGAGAACGGATGTCTTGCAGATATCGTTCCTACACTGATCCAGCTTATGGGAATGGAACAGCCTGCGGAAATGACAGGAAAATCACTTCTTGTAGAGAAATAATATAATACAAAAACTGTGAGAACTGCTTTGCAGACATCAGCAGTTCGTGATATTGACGAAACCCTCTGACACAAATCAGAGGGTTTTTTGTTTGTTTTTGGTGATTATGTAGAAAATCATGGAATTAAAAAACACATCTTGAAATGGAAAATTTTTTCAACTATAATCGCTCTGATATCTGATAAAACAGATATCGAAAATAGCAAATAAAGAGGATTAAAAAAGGATTGGGAGGGTTTATTGGAATGCAGACAGACATGACAGTTGGGAAACCAATGAAGATGATACTTGACTTTACGATACCTGTATTTATAGGTAATGTATTCCAGCAGTTTTACAACATGGCAGATGCCATAATCGTAGGAAAATTTGTAGGAACAAAAGGGCTGGCAGCGGTTGGCTCAACAGGAACGATCATGTTTCTGATCATAGGTTTTCTTATGGGACTGACAGCCGGTTTTACAGTTCTGACCTCACAGAAATTCGGTGCAGGAAAGATGGATGAGATGCGTCAGTCAGTGGGAAATGCGGCGTTACTTTCAATTATCATTTCGGTTATAATGACGGCTGTCAGTATGGTGGGAATGCACTCGCTTCTGACATTAATGCATACACCGGAGGATATTTTTCAGGATGCATATACCTACATTATGATCATATGCGGAGGTATTTTTGCACAGGTATTATATAATATCCTGGCCAGTATTCTGAGAGCACTGGGAAACAGTAAGACACCCTTGTATTTCCTGATTCTGGCGGCACTTTTGAATATAGTACTTGACCTGACGTTTATTATTGTTTTCCATATGGGAGTCGCCGGGGCTGCCTGGGCAACGATCACAGCACAGGGAGTATCCGGAGTGCTTTGCCTGATTTATATCATAAAATACGTACCGGAATTGAGACTGAAGGCGGATGACTGGAGATTTCGTTCAGAGATTGCCAAAAAAGAAATTCTTGTGGGCATTCCCATGGGACTGCAGTATTCCATCACTGCGATCGGAACCATGATGGTACAGTCTGCACTGAATATTCTTGGTTCCTATGCAGTAGCGGCATTTACGGCAGGAAATAAGATTGAGAATATTTTTACCCAGGCATATGTTGCAATCGGAACAACAATGGCAACATATAATGCACAGAATATAGGAGCGCGTAAACTGGACAGAGTCAGACAGGGATTTAACAGTGCGCATATTATAGGAATTACCTATGCCATTGTTACAGGTGTGATTATTTTCTTCTTTGGCAAATATTTGTCTTATCTGTTTATTTCAGATAATGCCGCAGAAGTCATTCCTATGGTTGATACTTATGTGAAATGCGTGGCAGTATTTTTCATACCACTTCACTTTGTCAATGCACTCAGGAATGGTATCCAGGGCATGGGATACGGACTGCTTCCCATGCTTGCCGGTGTTGCAGAACTGGCAGGACGTGGAATCACTGCTATGGTCGCGGCAGCTCATAAGAGTTACTTTGGAGCATGTATGGCCAGTCCGATGGCATGGGTGCTTGCCGGAGGACTTTTGATCGTCATGTATTTCTATGTGATGAAGGATATGAAACGCAGACTTGGCCTGTAAAAATAAGAAAAATCACAAGGGATTTGTCAAAGAAAACATTTTTCGGGGATATTACCTGCAAACAGTAATAAAAAATGAGAAAAAGGTGAATAGTAGGTGCAAATTGGAAGAATTATGTTATAATGAAACATGCAGCGTAGGTTTATGTGATTAGTACATAAACTCTGTGTATTGTGAAGCGTATTATTAAGAATCATAGCAAGCCTCTTAATTAACCGAATCAACAATAATATGATTCAGAAGTAATATGCTTCAGGAAAAATGAACGGTAACATTTATGTTGAGGAGAAAATAGATGGGCAACAAAGAAGAAAAAAACAACACAGTCCCAAATGGCAGTACGGAAATAACTGGCAGACGCCATAAATCTGCAAGACCGGGGAGAATTTCGTATGTACCGATCAGTGATGAAGATCTTGCACCTTATGAACCACCTGTCCGCAAGAAGCATAAAGGATTAAAGATTACAGGAATCGCAGTGGCAATGGTTATTGTAAGCGCCGGAGCCGCATATGCGGGTATGTCATATTATTATTCGGATAAATTCTTTGAAGGAACATCAATCAATGGTATTGACTGTTCAGGTAAAACTGCTTATGAGGCAGAACAGAAGATTGCGAAGACAGTAGAGAACTATTCCATAGAGGTTGATTCCAGAAATCTGGATCCGCAGACGATCAGCGGAGATCAGATCGGCTATAGTTATGTTTCTGATGGAAGTGTTCTGAAACTTCTGAAAGGTCAGAAACCTTATGAATGGATTAGAGGTTTTTTTGAAAAGAAGAGCTATACAGCCGCTGAGAACACGACTTACGATAAAGAAAAACTGAAAAAACAGGTGAAGGCACTTAACTGTGCACAGGAAGAGAATCAGGTAGCTCCTGAGAATGCATATGTCGCATATGGAGATTCGCAGTTTGAGATTGTTCCGGAGACAGCGGGAAGTAAGCTGGATTTGAAAAATGCTTATAACGTGCTTTCGGAAGCTGTTTCAGGAAATAAAACTTCGGTTGATTTCGACAGTGAGCCGGACGTGTATGTAAAAGCAGATATCACCAGCGACAATCCGGATCTGCAGGCGTCTCTTAATGCATGTAACAATTTCACAAAAGCAAACATTACGTATACTTTTGGAGATGAAACGGAAACCCTGGATGGAAATACGATCAAGGACTGGCTGAATTTTGATGAAAAAGGACAGCTGATCATGGATGATACATCTTTCAGACAGCACATCGCAGATTATGTAGCGCAGCTTGCGGCGGCTCATGATACGGTGGGAACTGAAAGAGAGTTTCAGACAACAAGTGGAAGAACTGTCAGTGTATACGGTTCTGCATATGGATGGCAGATAGACCAGGCTTCAGAGGTTGCACAGCTGACACAGGAAATCCAGTCAGGGACACAGACAACCAGAGAGCCGGTTTATTCTATGACAGCCAATGCACATGGTTACAATGATATAGGAAATACTTATATTGAAGTGGATCTGTCTGAACAGCATATGTATTTTTACCAGAACGGAGAAGATATTTTTGAGTCAGATATTGTTTCCGGTGATATGAGATATTCTGACCGTCAGACTCCGGCCGGTATTTATACGCTTTATTATAAGAAGAGCCCGGATGTGCTCAGAGGTAAACAGCTGGCAAACGGTAAATACGAATATGAACAGCCGGTAACGTACTGGATGCCGTTTAATGGCGGTATTCGTTTCCATGATGCAAACTGGCAGCCATACTTTGGCGGAGATCGTTTTATGGAAGGCGGTTCGCATGGATGTATCAATATGCCGCCGGAGAAAGCAGCAGAACTTTATAATATTATTGAGTGTAACATTCCAATCGTATGTTTCTATTAATATTGATCAGGAATTACTTTTCTGTAATCTTTTGATTGGAGGGCATTGAACAGTTTTCTGAAAAATAAAAACAGGTATGGATATTCCGGGATCATTGTATACGAAACAATAGTCCCGGATTTCTATAAAAAGGTTCTGTATGGTAAAATGCAGAAAGAAAGGGGAAGATTATGAATTTTGATTCTTTAAACATCATACTGACAATTGCCGCTTTCATAGTAGGAATAATGCTTCTGACAGGACATGGGGACATTTTCCTGAAAGGTGGAAACTCGGATATCAGTAAGAAGCTTTATGATGAGGAGAAGATGGCAAAAGCAAGTGGAGTTGCGCTTATTTTGATTGGCGTTGTTTCTGCTATAGATCTTTTCACTACAGCACTGGCCTTTAAAATAGCTTACATAGCAGCACTTCTGATCATTATTGTCGGACTTGTGTGTTATTTGAGATTAAAATGTAAAAAATAATGAATAAAGTAAGAAGGATCGAGATACAGTAAAATGTGTACGATCCTTTTTATGTATTAGCGTTTTTCTCTGTTTTGTGATAAAATGACATACAGGTCAAAATCCAATTGCCGCAGGCAATCTGAAATGAATTTTGGCGGCGTTACTGAGAACGGAGTGAACAGTAACACGAACAGTAAATAAACGAGGAAAAGATAAATTATGGTACTTGAAGAGATTGTGCAGCCTCTGGTAAAATGGTACAGGGATAATAAGAGGATTCTTCCATGGAGAGATAAGGACAATGCTTATTATACATGGGTGTCGGAGATTATGCTGCAGCAAACCAGAGTGGAGGCAGTGAAACCCTATTTTCAGAGATTTATCACAGAACTCCCGGATATTCAGTCACTGGCGGAATGTCCTGAAGAGAAACTTCTGAAGTTATGGGAGGGACTGGGATATTATAACCGCGTTCGGAACATGCAGGAAGCGGCGAAAACTGTAAAAGATGAATATAATGGCAGACTGCCTGAAGATTATCAGGCACTTTTGTCGTTAAAGGGAATAGGAAGTTATACAGCCGGTGCCATTGCATCGATCGCATATGGGGAAAAGGTTCCGGCTGTAGACGGGAATGTACTGCGTGTGATTTCCAGAATTACAGAGAGTACGGAAGACATCAGCCGGCAGTCTGTCCGCAGAAAAATAGAACAGCAGGTTTCGCAGATCATGCCCTCAGATTGTCCAGGAGACTTTAATCAGGCACTGATGGAACTGGGAGCTGTGATATGTGTTCCCAACGGTCAGGCGAAATGTGCAGAATGTCCGATTGCATTTACCTGTCTGGCTCACAGACATGATAAAGCGGATATGATTCCTGTAAAATCACCTAAGAAAGCCAGAACACAGGACAACAGGACTGTGTTTATCATTCAGGACGGAGAATGCACAGCTATCAGGAAAAGACCTGAGAAAGGACTTTTGGCAGGCTTATATGAACTGCCAAATACTCAGGGACATTTAAAAAGCGAAGATGCGCTTTTGTATGTAAAAGAGTTGGGACTTGATCCATTATATATAGAAGAACTTCCGCCTGCGAAACATATTTTCTCCCATATTGAATGGAGAATGCAGGCATACAGAATAAAGGTATCATCCCTAAAGACAACACAGGATAAAGAACTCATTTTTGTAAGTAAAGAACAGTCAGGTAAACAATACGCAATTCCATCTGCTTTTGGAGCGTATGCAAAGTATATCAAGGAGGAAACAACAAGATGAAACTGTTAAGTATTGCGATTCCATGTTATAATTCCCAGGATTATATGGAGAATTGTATAGAGTCATTACTGGTGGGAGGAGAAGAAGTAGAGATTCTTATAGTAGATGACGGATCTTCTGACAGAACTGCTGAGATTGCAGATGACTATGCCAGGAAATATCCTACAATTGTAAAGGCAATCCATCAGGAAAATGGTGGTCATGGAGAAGCTGTCAATGCAGGGATCAGAAATGCTACAGGATTGTATTTCAAGGTAGTGGACAGTGATGACTGGGTAAATAAAGAGGCGTATGTACAGATTTTGAAAACTTTATATGAACTGCTCAGAGGTCCACAGACAGTTGACCTTCTGATCAGTAATTTTGTATATGAGAAACAGGGGGCAACCCGTAAGAAAATCATGCAGTACCGCAAATGCCTGCCGCAGGACAGAATATTTGGATGGGAAGAAGTGAAACATATGCCGAAAGGTAAATATCTTCTGATGCACTCCATGATCTATCGTACAAAACTGCTTCATGAATGCAATCTGGAACTGCCGAAGCATACATTTTATGTAGATAATCTATTTGCTTTTGAACCTCTTCCGTATGTAAAGAATCTGTATTATCTGGATGTGAATTTCTACCGTTATTTTATCGGGAGAGATGACCAGTCTGTAAATGAGAAAGTGATGATCAAACGTATTGACCAGCAGATCCGGGTAAACAAACTCATGGTAGATGCATATATCAACTGTAAAAGTACAAATAAGCAGTTGAAAGCGTATATGTTCAGCTATCTGGATATTATTACAACTATTTCTTCCATTATGCTGATACGTGCCAATACAGAAGAGTCCCTTCAGAAGAAGAAAGAACTTCTGGAATATATCAGGACAGAGAATAAACAGGTATACAGAAAACTGCGTCACAGTCTTTTCGGAAGAGTCATGAACCTTCCGGGAAGAGGTGGAAGAAAAATGTCAGTGGCAGCCTACAAAATCAGCCAGAAATTCTATGGATTTAACTGATGTGTAAAAGCTTCACATCCGGATATCGGTTTTGGGAAAATATTTTATGAAATTGTTATAACTGTAAAAAAGCAGAATCTCTGAAAGACAAAAATGTATTTCAAAGATTCTGCTTTTTTTAAATCTTTCTAATTCTCGCTCTTTTTTCTCTTTACTTCTCTAAAGCAGACAGATTCAGAAGAAACGGAAATTCTTCTCGGATAAAAAACCCAAAAGCCAAATAATGCAAGTGTGGCACCCATGCATACATCGATTACAGAATGCTGTTTCAGGAACATGGTGGACATGATGATCAGCGCAGTCAGGGTAAAGGAGGCTGCTTTTATAAGTTTTTTATTTCGCAGTGCTTCGCAGTTTGTAAGCGACATATGTATTGCAAGAGAGTTGAATACATGAATGCTGGGCAGGATATTCGTAGGAGTATCTGTACTGTATAGCCATTTTACTATATCTGTGAAGATATTGTCTCTTGGAAATTCTGTTGGACGTATGTGCTGAGCATTTGGATAAACATAGGAAACAATCAGGAAAACAGTCATTCCCATCATAAGATTAAATGCCAGCTGATAGTATTCGTGTTTGTTTTTGTTAAAAAATATAAAATAAATCACAGCCAGGATCATGTATGGAAACCATAGCATATAAGGAACGATAAAGAACTCACAAAATGGAATCCAGTCATCAAATACTGTATGTACAATATGATAGCTGTGAACCGGTCTGTGCTCCAGGTAACTGAAGAGCAGGATATAAATGATACTGTAAACAGCAATCACAAGTCCATGCCGGTATTTGGAAACAAAGTCTTTCAAAATGTCACCTTCCTTAGAGAATAGTTACTGCTCACCTTATATCCGAAAACACATTGTGAGAAGTATTATCAGTGAACAGTCATGTAAAACATTACAGAATCAGGTAAATACCTGTTTCGGCTGTAAATATAAAAGTTTCTGTATAGAGAAATTATTTCATATCATATAATACCATCTTCATACTTCTTTTACAAATAAATTTTCTCATAAAGTATATAAAATATTTATAAAGAAATCTCCAGATAAATGTAGCATTTTACAAAGTTTTAACATAAAGCAGAACAAAGATTTTACGGCTTTTTATTATACTGATATCAACTGAGCCGGAGAAATTATAGTGATTTTCGAAAATGTCATGTTGTTTCCGGAGATTGTATACTGGTTTCGGCTTATGGCATTCAGCAAATAATTGTAAATGGAGAACAGAAAAATGATATATTTGGTAGAAGATGATGAGAGTATACGTGAACTGGTGATTTATACATTGAAAAGTCAGGGATTTGAAGCAAAAGGATTTGAAAGACCTTCACACTTCTGGAAAGCCCTGGAAAAGGAAAAACCTGCACTTCTGCTCCTTGATGTGATGCTGCCGGAAGAGGATGGGATTTCCATATTGAAGAAATTGCGTATGCGTCCGGATACACGTAAACTTCCTATTATCATGCTGACAGCAAAAAGCAGTGAATATGATACAGTGGTAGGTCTTGACAGCGGGGCAGATGACTATATTCCAAAACCATTCCGCATGATGGAACTGATCTCAAGGATCCGCGCATTATTAAGAAGAACAGAAGATGACGGCGCAGAAGAATATCAGACAGGAAACCTTTATGTCTGCCCTTCCAGACATATTGCAACTGTAGATAAAAAGAATGTAAATCTTACATTAAAAGAATATGAAGTATTATGTCTGCTTCTGAAAAACAGCGGAACTGTACTTTCCAGAACTCAGCTTCTGAATCAGGTCTGGGGGTATGAATTCGACGGAGAGAGCAGAACCGTTGATGTACATATCCGAACACTGAGACAAAAACTGGGAAGTGCCGGTGAGCTGGTGGAGACAGTTCGTGGAGTCGGATATAAAATTAATATGAAATAAAGTTAAAGAATAACTGGAAACAGGAATTTATCTATGCTATACTTTTAAATATGAGAATTGCAGGAGTTGCAAAGAGCAAAGCAAAATAGCTTTTGATCCTGACATCTTAAATATAAGCAGATGCCAAAAATAAATGGACAGCTGCCCGAAATCAACGGTCAGGGATATCAGAAACCCTGACTGTAGATTTTTATAAGGAGTTATTTATTTTATGAAATCATTAGTAATAGCAGAGAAACCTTCTGTTGCCAGAGATATTGCCAGAGTACTTCACTGTACACAGAAAGGAAATGGTACTCTTGAGGGAAAAGATTACGTAGTCACCTGGGCACTTGGACACCTTGTTACGCTGGCAGATCCTGAGGAATACGATAAGAAGTATATGAAATGGGAAATATCCACACTTCCCATGATGCCGGATCGAATGAAGCTGGTAGTTATTCGACAGACCGGTAAACAGTACAATGCAGTAAAAACGCAGTTGTACAGAAAAGACATAAACGATATTATAATAGCCACAGATGCCGGAAGAGAAGGTGAACTGGTAGCCCGCTGGATTCTTGATAAAGCGGACTGTCATAAACCAATCCGCAGACTGTGGATTTCTTCAGTTACAGACAAAGCTATCAAAGAAGGATTCGGAAATCTGAAAAACGGACATGAGTATGATAATCTGTACAGAGCAGCTGTGGCAAGAGCGGAAGCTGACTGGCTGGTGGGAATGAACGGTACAAGGGCACTTACCTGTAAATATAATGCCCAGCTTTCCTGCGGGCGTGTACAGACTCCTACACTGGCGATGATTGCGAAACGTGAAGAAGAGATACGGGCATTTAAGCCGAAGGAATATTACGGAATCACCCTGAAAGCAGGTGATATCACCTGGACATGGAAGGAACCAAAGAGTAAGAGCTTCAGAACTTTTAATAAAGAACGGGCAGAGGAGATTTCCGATGTTCTCAGAAATCAGTCTCTGGAAGTAACTTCCGTAATCAGCAAAGAGAAAAAATCCTTTGCACCGGGTTTGTATGACCTGACCACACTGCAGAGAGAGGCAAATCGGAAATATGGATATTCTGCAAAGCAGACTCTGAATATCATGCAGCGTCTGTATGAGAATCACAAAGTACTCACTTATCCGAGGACAGATTCCAGATATATTGGAAAGGATATTGTTCCTACAATTAAAGAACGACTGAGAGCCTGCGCAACAGGACCGTACAGAAAACCGGCAGGCGCACTGATGAATCAGCCTGTTCGTGTAAATGGAAGTTTTGTGGATGATAAAAAGGTCAGCGACCATCATGCAATTATCCCTACGGAGCAGTTTGTGCAGCTTGACCATATGACAAATGAAGAACGTAAGATTTACGATATGGTAGTTCGCAGATTCCTCAGTGTGCTGTATCCGCCTTTTGTTTATGAACAGGTGAGCATGGAGGGAATTGTTGCTGGAGAACTTTTTGCTGCCAGTGGGAAAGTTGTAAAAAGTGCCGGATGGAAAGATGTGTATGAAAATACGGACGACACTGAAGAGGATGAGGATACTGCTGACGATGCGCAGAAATTGAAAGATCAGAAGCTTCCACAGATGAAGAAAGGTGAGAGACTGCATATAGAGAATGTATCCATGAATACAGGCAGGACAAATCCACCTGCAAGATTCACAGAAGCAACGCTTCTTGCAGCAATGGAGAATCCGGTGCGCTATATGGAGAGTCATGATACAAAGGCAGCGAAAACTCTCGGTGAGACAGGTGGTCTGGGGACTGTTGCCACAAGGGCCGATATTATTGAGAAATTGTTTAACAGCTTTCTGATGGAGAAAAAAGGCAATGAAATCCATCTGACCTCCAAGGCAAAGCAGCTTCTGGAACTGGTACCCGAGGAACTGCGCAAGCCGGAACTGACCGCAGACTGGGAGATGAAGCTTGGAAATATTGCAAAAGGTAAAATGAAACAGGAAACCTTCCTGAAAGAAATCAGGAACTATACCTGTGACATTGTAGATGAGATCAAAACCGGACAGGGAACCTTCAGGCATGATAATCTTACAAACAAGATCTGCCCGAACTGCGGAAAGAAGCTTCTGGCAGTGAATGGAAAGAATGCAAAAATGCTTGTATGTCAGGACAGAGAGTGCGGTTATAAAGAAACCCTGTCCAGAACTACCAATGCCCGTTGTCCCAAGTGTCATAAACGTATGGAAATGTATGTGAAAGGTAAGGAAGAGACATTTATCTGTGCCTGCGGCTATAAAGAAAAGCTCTCTGCTTTTCAGGCGAGAAGAGCCAAAGAGGGAGCAGGAGTCAATAAGCGTGATGTTCAAAAATATATGAGACAGCAGCAGAAAGAAGCCAAGGAGCCGGTGAATAATGCATTTGCACAGGCACTGGCAGGATTAAAACTGGAATAATTAAATAAAGAAGGGAAGATAACATTATGGCAGTACAGGATGATCATATGATAAGAAATATTCAGGATGTAGGAAGACTGATCGCAAAGCTTTTGCTTCATGAGCAGCAGCCGGATTACAGACTTCCTGAGAACGAGGAAGATTACACAGAGGCAGATAAGCTTTTTTCAACTATTATGAAACTGGCAGAAGAAGGCAAGATCAATGAAGCAGAAAACGAATTATATATGGGTATGGTAGAAGATGATGTAGACTATCTGGAACTGGCACTGACCTTTTATCTGTATCTGAATGATATGGATGGAGATTTCCTGGATGATAACGGATATTCAAGGGAGGAAGTTTTGGAAGGTATGAAAGATCTTGCTTCAGACTGGGGTGTTACAGGATTAGAGGCTTTTTGAGAGAAAGGAAAAAGCATAGCATATGCGCAGAGAACAGACACTGGAAGAGATTTCGGATGGTAAATTATATGATTCTAATGATATGGTAAAGGCAGACTGCCATGACTGTGAAGGCTGCTGTGACTGTTGTCAGGGAATGGGAGATTCTGTGCTCCTGGATCCATATGATGTATACAGATTGTCGGCAGGATTACAGAAATCAGCAGAGCAGCTTTTACAGGAATATCTGGAACTGGGAGTGACAGATGGAAATATCCTTCCGCATCTTCGGATGACAGGAGTTAAGGAACAGTGTATATTCCTTAACAGTGAAGGACGCTGTCACATCCACTCTATTCGGCCGGGATTTTGCAGATTATTCCCGCTGGGAAGATTCTACGAGAATGGCAGTTTTAAATATATTCTTCAGATCCATGAATGTCCCAAAACAAACAGAAGTAAGATCAAGGTAAAAAAATGGATCGACACACCGGATCTGAAAAATTATGAGAAATTTGTCAATGACTGGCATTATTTTCTGCTGGATGTGCAGGAAGTACTGTACAATGCTGAGGATCCAGATCTGATCAGAAATCTGAACCTCTTTGTGGTGAACAGATTCTATCTCAAACCATATGATCAAAATCAGGATTTCTACATACAGTTTTATGAGAGACTGAAAGAAGGAAAAGAATTGCTGGCATTGGCGTAGGAGAGACATATGAGTTATCAGAACGAATGGCTTCTTTTTGAGGCAGAAGATGAGTTTGATGAAATTAAGCACAGAGAACCGACAGAGGAATTATTGTTCTATCGTGCAGTTGCAAGTGGAGATATAAAAACTGTTAAGAAGAATTGTGAACGGCAGAGATTTACAGAGTGTGATGGTGTGGGAGTACTGTCAAAGAATGCGGTCACAAATATGAAATATCATTTTGTTATCACTACCGCAATGATAACCAGACTCTGTAAACAAAATGGAATGGAGATGGAACAGGCATTTCGCTTGAGTGATTTTTATATTCAAAAGCTGGATGGCATTCATACAGTAGAAGAGGTTCAGAGCCTTCATGATGAGATGGTGATGGATTATACTGAAAAAATGCGCAGATATTTCAGAGACAACACTTATTCTAAACATATCAACGCAAGTAAAGAATACATTTATTCTCATATCAAAGAACGAATTACAATAGAAGATCTTGCGGATTCACTTGGAGTATCTGCGAGCTATCTCTCCAGATTATTTAAAAAAGAAACAGGAATATCGGTCAGTGCCTATATCCGCAGACAGAAGATAGAAATGGCGAAAAATCTTTTGCAGTACAGTGATTATCCGATCATTGAGATTGCAAACCGTCTTTCCTTTTCTTCCCAGAGTCATTTCATCCAGCAGTTTAGGGAAGTTACGGGAATGACACCGGGCAAATACAGGGATGAACATTATATGATACACTGGGATATAGAAAAAGAACTTTGTGTCGCATCAGAGTCGGAACTGAAAAAAGAACAGGATTAATCAAAATATTAAGATAAGTAAAACAGGCGGCTAGAGCGTGTCTGAAAAAGGCTTTCTGCAAGATGTGCGTCACAATTTGTGGTATATTTTGCCCGGATGAGGGCGCCGTAGCGGGCTACGGCAACTGAATTCGGGTGAAATATCCCGCAAAGTGGGGCGTGCAGATTGCGGGAATGATTTTTCAGACACGCTCTAGCTTATAGGGAATATAAATTTTCTGTAAGCCGGCCGCTTATTTTCATCTGGTAATATCGGGAGATTAAAGAGTTAATATGACTTCGTTCTTATCCTGAAGAAGTTTTTCAGGGATATAATTATCTGCTAATTTCTGTCCGTTAAGAACCAGACTGCAGCAGCCAGATTCTTTTTCGTCTGGATTTTCTACAGAGATATGAAGCTGTTTTCCACGGAAAACTTTCTCAATCTCAAAGTGTTTCCAGCTTTTTGGCACAGAAGGAGACAGTCGAAGTCCTTCAAGATCAGGGCGAAGCCCGAGGATACCTTCCACACATCCTACCATTACAGTAGAAGCAGTTCCTGTCAGCCAGTGAACATGAGAGCGTCCAAAGTGTTTGCTTGCTTTTCCCTCTGTAAACTGACCATAGCAGTATGGCTCAAGACGACGGATTTCGGCACAGTCATTCTGCGCAGCAGGAGAATTTTCCATAAAATAGGTAAAAGCACGTTCTCCATGACCGCGGAGTGCTTCAGCAAGAATCAGCCAGCCCTGGGATTGGGAGAAAATACCGGAGTTTTCTTTGGTACCCTGATTATAGATAACTGCCAGTGCACCATCGAAGGCATGTGCATGGTAAGGAGGATCCATAAGGATTGCACCATATTCCGTATTCAGACGTTCATATACATTATTTAGTGCTGCGTCTCCCTGTTCCGGGGTAGCAAGACCACTGATAACTGCCCAGCTCTGAGGATTCAGCCACATATTTGCTTCAGGAGCAGCAGCTTCACCGATTCTTTCTCCTGATTCTGTATAACCACGTACGAAGCGGTCGTTATCCCAGCACAGTTCCTGAACTTTTTCGCCAAATGCTTTCTGAGTTTCTTCAAGATACTGTACATATTCTGTATCTTTTTTATATTCGGCAAAGATTTTCAGGATTGTCATTGCATAATAGAACTGTAAAGCAACAAAAGAAGATTCTCCGTTTGCACCCAGACGGAGACAGTCATTCCAGTCTGCATAAAGTCCGGCGGGCATTCCGTGCGGTCCAAGGTGATTAAGGGAGAAGGCAACTGCACGTTTCAGATGCTCGTATACAGTAGCTTCTTCTTTGTTGGCAAAAGGAATCACTTCATCAAGAAAAGCAGTGTTTCCGGTTTCTGAAATATATTTATATACAGTTGGGAAAAGCCATAATGCATCATCTGCACGGTAAGCCGGATGGCCGGTTTCCTGTACATAAGAAGCATCATCCGGAGTATCTTCTTTTCCAGGTGTGTGAGTAAACTTGACAAGAGGGAGTCCGCCACCGTTATTTACCTGCGCAGACAGCATGAAACGAATCTTTTCCAGTGCCATTTCCGGTGCCAGATGGATGATTCCCTGAATATCCTGTACAGTATCTCTGTATCCGTATCCATTTCTGAGTCCACAGTAAATGAAGGAAGCTGCACGGGACCAGATGAAAGTCATAAAACAGTTGTATGCGTTCCAGGTATTAATCATAGTATCAAATTCCGGACTTGGAGTGCTGACTTTAAGATTATCAAGCTTACTGTTCCAGTCAGCTTTTAATGCTTCCAGTTCTTCTGCTACAGTTGGAGCCGGATTTTCGTAACATCTGATTACTTCAGCAGCTTCAGATGACGGTTTCATTCCAAGAAGAAAAGCAATTGTTCTGGTTTCACCTGCTTTAAGAGTTATTTTGCAGGAGAGAGCACCACAGGAGTTTTCATTATAGCTTGTCTTATCACCAAGATCACCACAGACAATACCTTCAGGGTTTCCATATCCATGGTAACTTCCGAGAAATTCATTTTTGTCCCCACAGTAAGAAGAAACCTCAGCACCTGCAAGTCCAAAGAAACGTTCTGTCACATTTTTCTCATCTACATTCTCATTTTCAGGAATTGCATCAAGATTTCCATGAATCTGCTGAGTAATTCTGTTTCCTTCGAACAGTGTACGAGAAATAAAAAGAGAGTACTGTAAATTAACCTGATCCTGTTCGTAATTGCTGTGGTTGGTAAACTCTGCATATCCGCTGAGAGTCAGGTTCCTTTCGTGATCAGAATGATTGGTCACAGATAATGCCCATACTTCATAACTTTTTCCAAGAGGAACATAGTAAAGGGCTTCTGAGTGAATATCGCTGTAGTCGGCAGAAATTTTTGTATAACCGATTCCGTGACGGCATTCGCTCTTATACTGAGTCAGATCTTTGCCTACAGGCTGCCAGGATGCAGACCAGAAGTCTGATGATCTGTCATCGCGAATGTAAATGTAACGTCCCGGCTGGTCAAAGTTATTAAAAACATAGCGCAGGATACGTCCGTTTGCACCGGATTTTGCAAAACTGTAGCCCCCTGCATTATTGGAAATGATTGCACCGTACTCCGGGGAACCCAGATAGTTTACCCATGGTGCAGGTGTTGCCGGATTAGTAATCACGTATTCTCGGTTTTCATTGTCAAAATATCCGTATTTCATATAGTAAATCCTTTCTGTTAGAACAATATTTATAACTGCCTGTCGACTGCTTTTATGGAGGCTGAGCAGCTATTGTTTTCAGGCAAGTGTCACTGTAATTTCATGAAGATCAGAAGAGAGGTTGTTAATAAATTCTCTGGAGATCATAATATGGGAATCTTCTACGATTTCTATTGCTGTTTTGTCGCAGTCCGCAGCGGCGATATGATAAGAACCATAATCTTTTCTGTCTGTGTTTCGGTAGGTAACATGGAACTGTTTTCCTGCAAAAGTAACAGAGACAGAAGCAGTTCCTGCTTCATCGAACTGTTCTGCCAGAAGTTTTGGATGAACCAGAAGGTTTCCGAAAACTCCACGGACACCAAAGACCTCTGTGATCATGGTAAAAAGATACCAGCTTGCAGCACCTGTCAGATAATGATACATGCCACGTCCGTCTGAACGGAAATATTCAGGAATTCCCGGGTAAATATGGCTGGTATCAAAGTCGAGAGCTGTATCAGACAGAGAACGCAATGCTTTCCAGCCTTCTTTTGCAAAGCCTCTCTGATATAAGGCATTTGCATACATAACTGCCATATGAGAGAAAACAGCACCGTTTTCTTTTTCGCCATAAGCGAAACCGAACATACGTCCCATATCAAACTTCAGTTCCTGAAAATCTGTGTTCAGGCGGTAACCGCCAATTTCTTTTCTGTAAAGATAATGATCTGCGCTTTTTACGATTTTTCTGATCTGCGCATCAGTGGCAACATTTCCCATAATAGAGAAAACCTGGCCCGTGAGCATCATACGCACCTGTTCATGGTGGAAACCTTCCACTGCCTCTCCATGATTATCGTAATAGCTGTTATACCATCCTTCTTCGTTGTCTTTGCCATCAATCCATTCCTGTGAACGGATATGATCTGTCAGCCAGTTGGATTTCTGGATCAGGTTGGCAGCAAGTGTGGAGAGAGAGAAGTTTTTCTTTCTGCCACTCAGGTTATGCCTGCAACTTTTGGCATATTCAGTAAGAATCTTTTTCTTTTCAGATACACTGTCAAACATATCTGTCTGGTCGTTCAGCAGGATTTCAATTTCCTCTGACAGCGGGATACTGGTTTCGCCTGCAGATTCCATAAGGCGTAATATGGAAGCAAGAGTGTGGAGATTGCCCGCATAAGCACAGGTAAAGGCAACACTTTCACCATTTTCTGCTGCCATATCCAGGGCATCGTTCCAGTCAGCTCCGCGGAGACGGTAAATATTATGAACACCTACATCATAAAAAGCGGCAAGCTGCTGGATCAGAATGTGCTCCAGAACACTTCCGGTATATACCTGACCGTCTTCGGTGCGCTGTTTATTTCCATATGCGTCATTCCAGAGAGTATCAATTTCTGTGCCGCGCATGGTTTGTGCATCTTTAAAATAAGGAACCTGTTTCTTAAGGATCTCTATATCTCCGGTCTGATTAATATAAAGACTGGTCGTGATTAGCGGCCAGAGTGCATGATCCATCCATACACGTGCGATTCCGTTTCTGTCAGCGATAAAATTGCCGTCACCGTCTCCGATAATAGTAGCATTTGTACCATCAATACGTACGCCGCCATAATTCTTTTCAATCATGGAACCTACATTCTGAGGATTCATCAGCAGAAGAGAAAGGCAATCCTGCCACAGATCACGCCATCCGCGTCCACCGCGTCCGTAATCATGATGAGGAAGGAAAGAACAGCCAAATAAACGGCGCAGGAATGGCTGGAAACTTACCCATTTCATATAACTGTCAAAGTCAGGATCCTGTGTGTGGAAGTCAACGTTTACCTGTTTTTTCCAGTAAATTCTGGTTTCTTCCAGTGCATTTTTCACTTTATCGGAAGTATTGTATTTTTCAAAAATATTTTCAATTTCTTCTTTACTGTCGGCAATGCCTGATAATAAAATAAAGTCTGTTTTTTCACCGGGAGCCAGTGTGAAAGATGAGAAACAGAAAGCACCCATTGCTTCCTTTCCTGCTGCCATACTGTGTGCGGGAACTCCTTTATATCCTTCATATACTGTGCGTGGATGTGTATAGGTACCACCTTCTCCGATAAAATCTTCTACAGTCGGATAATAGGAAATCGGATTTTCTCCCTTTCCGGAACAGCCATTTACATAATAGATTTTATGATTTGGCTGATGTCCCCGCTCGTCAAATGACATGGTGGGGCAGACGTTGATTCCATGTTCTGTTGTCTCGATACGATGGAGCATGGAAGTGACATTTCGATGATCACGAATGTTATCCGCACTTCTTCCGTAAACAGGAATTGCACCATATGCAGTAAATTTCTGTACAGTATCTGTCTGGTTTTCAACCGTCACATACATAATCTCCACATTATCACTTTTGGGGATAAAAGAAGTAACTGTGGAGATGAGCCCAAGTTCTCTGGAAGTCCTTTTCAAAGTCTGCCACATGAATCCGGCGGTTAGTTCACTGTCTTCCTGCCTGTCAGTAAAACGGTCGGCTTCCTGCTGAGTAGAGGAACCTGTTACTGAATAAGGAATGTGTCCTTCTTTTACGATCCAGAAATTTCTGGAAGAACGATTGTTATGAAGATTTTCGGAACTGACCGGTTCCAGCAGGAAGGTATCCTGATCAATTTTGCTGTCACCTCCAAGCACTGGTGTGACGGAACTTTTCAGACCTGCTTCTGATGCAAGAGGAAAATAAAGATAACTGGTATTTTCCGGTCTGTTCACACAAAAGCTTCCATGATTATCAATAAACTTAATATGTTTCAACATTTTTCTCCTTCCATAAATATTGTATGGAAATTATATCGGAAATGAGATCTTTCGGAAATAAGAAACATGAAGTAAGTATCAGAATCATGACATAAAATAACACAATTTCAGAAAAATATATGAGCAGGTAATGAATCAGATTGCAAATATTCATCTGGCTGATTTATAGAAAAATGGTACTTTTTATACAAAAATACTAATAAAAAAACAAAAAGATTATGATTTTAGGAAAGATTTCCTTATTAAATGACAAAATCTGTCTGTATATAAAAAGAACACAATGAGGTCATGAATCTGACATTTTGGTGGAAATTATAATATACCCGAAAAGCAGCTTAAGCTATAATCTGATACATCAGGTGAGGAAAGAAACTCACAAAGAGAAAAAAAGAAAAAGGAGGGCTTTTTTAATGAAAAAGAAAGCATTAGCTGTTTTACTTACAGCATCCGTAATTGCAGGTACAATGGGCGGAACCGCTACAATCGTACATGCAGATGAAGAAGGAAAAGTAATCAATATTTATTCCTGGAATGATGAATTCCGTCAGCGTCTGGAAGCAGTATATCCTGAAGTAAAAGAAACATCCAAAGACGGAACAGTAACAACATTAAACGATGGAACAGAAATTCACTGGATCATAAATCCAAATCAGGATGGTGTTTATCAGCAGAAACTTGATGAAGCTCTTATGAATCAGGCTGATGCATCAGCAGATGATAAGGTAGATATCTTCTTATCAGAAACAGATTATGTATACAAATATACAGATGCAGCAGCTGATGTGGCAATGCCTCTGACAGATCTTGGAATTGATCCTGACAAAGATCTTGCAGATCAGTATGATTTTACAAAAACAACTGCATCTGATGCAGATGGAGTACAGAGAGGATCTACATGGCAGTGCTGCCCAGGACTTCTTGTATATCGTCGTGATATTGCCAAAGATGTGTTCGGAACCGACGATCCTGAAGAAGTAGGCAAGAAAATGAAAGACTGGGATACAGCAAAAGCTACCGCTGAAGAACTGAAAGCAAAAGGATATTACACATTTGCTTCTTATGCTGATACATTCAGACTGTATGGAAACAGCATTTCCCAGCCATGGGTAGAAGACGGTGCAACAACTGTTAATGTAGACCAGCAGGTAATGAACTGGATCAAAGATTCCAAAGAATGGCTGGATGCAGGATACCTGAACAAAACTGTAAAAGGTCAGTGGAATGATGACTGGAACAAAGCTATGGGATCTGAATCCAAAGTATTTGCATTCCTCTTCCCGGCATGGGGAATTGACTTTACATTGAAACCAAACTGGGATGGAGAAGACGGAGAATGGGCTGTTACAAATCCACCACAGGAATACAATTGGGGCGGTTCTTACATCCATGCAGCAACAGGAACAGATAATCCGGAACATGCAAAAGATATCATTCTTGCACTGACAGGAAATAAGGACAATTTATTAAAGATTTCCAAAGATTATTCTGACTTTACAAATACAAAGAGTGGTATGCAGGAAGTTGCAACAGATGATACTTTCGCATCTGACTTCCTTGGCGGACAGAATCCATTTACATATTTCGCACCGGTTGCAGAGAACATCAAGATCGCACCACTTTCTGCTTATGACCAGGGCTGCGTAGAACTGATCCAGAACGCTTTCAGCGATTACTTCCAGGGTCAGGTAGACTATGACAAAGCAAAATCAAACTTTGAAACAGCAATCAAAGAACGTTATCCGGAAATCCAGGAAGTTAACTGGGCTGAATAATAAACGCTTTTGAATTGACAGTTAAAAAGTTTCAGGTGTAAATAACCTGTACAGATGCATTTGTATTTGCCAGACACGCATGAACGCGATGTGTGTCTGGCACTAATATGTAAAGGAAGGAATGCTGAACTATGAAAAAAAAGAAAAGCATCAGCTATGCAAAATGGGGATACATCTTTATCCTTCCATTTTTTATAACTTTTTTAATCTTTTCTTTGATTCCGCTGGTAGATACTGTACGTTATAGTTTCTATGAATATTATCGTTCAGGAATTAAAGAAATCGGACCGAATTTTATTGGAATTGCAAACTATCTGAGTCTGTTGAAGTCAGATATGCTCAAATACAGTGCTAATACACTGATTCTGTGGGTAATCGGATTTGTACCGCAGATCGTGATCGCACTGGTTCTGGCATGCTGGTTTACAGATGCGCGTCTGAAGATCCATGGACAGCAGTTTTTCAAGGTTGTTATTTATCTTCCTAACCTGATCATGGCTTCTGCATTTGCATTATTGTTCTTTACCATGTTCTCTACCAACGGACCGATTAACTCTATTCTGATGTCTCTGGGATGGGTTAAAAATCCTATAGATTTCCTGGGCTCTGTAATCGGAACCAGATCTCTGGTCGGATTTATGAACTTCCTGATGTGGTTTGGTAATACAACAATTATGCTGATGGCTGCTGTTATGGGTATCAGTATGGATATTTTTGAAGCATCTGAACTGGATGGCTGTAACAGTATCAAGAGATTTTTCTATATCACACTGCCGCTGATCCGTCCGATCCTTGCTTATACACTGATCACATCTATCATCGGTGGTCTTCAGATGTTCGATGTTCCTCAGATTCTTACAAATGGACAGGGAAATCCGGACCGTACATCTATGACTCTGATCATGTTCCTGAACAGCCACTTAAAGAGCAAGAACTATGGTATGGCAGGTGCACTGTCCGTATATCTGTTTATTGTCAGCGGTATTTTATGTATGATCGTATATAAGATGACAAATGACACAGACCCGGACGGATCTAAGAAAGCTGCAAAGAAAAAAGCAAAAGAAGAAAGAAGGAGGAGATAAACTATGAAATCAAATACATCAGGTCGTGTGCGCAGTATTTTTGTTCATCTTGTGCTGATCTTTTTATCCTTCCTGTGTCTGTTTTTCTTTTACATTCTGATTGTAAATGCAACACGTTCCCATGCGGATCTGCAGAAAGGATTTTCAGCACTTCCCGGAAAATATTTTCTTGAGAATCTGAAGAATGTGGCAAATGACGGAAGTTTCCCGATGTTCCGCGGTATTCTTAACAGTGTTGTTGTATCTTCCTGCAGTGCTGCACTTTGTACATATTTTTCTTCTTTGACAGCTTATGGTCTATATGCTTATGATTTTAAAATGAAGAAAGCAGCTTTTACCTTTATTATGGCAATTCTTGTTATGCCTACACAGGTAACAGCAATGGGATTTTTACGACTGATCACAAAGATGGGAATGTATGACTCTTTACTTCCGCTGATCATTCCATCCATTGCATCTCCGGCAGTCTTTTACTTTATGTACAGTTACCTTCAGTCTTCCCTTCCTTTATCCCTTGTGGAAGCGGCAAGAATTGATGGCTCCGGAGAATTCAGAACCTTTAACAGTATTGTACTTCCGATCATGAAACCGGCAGTAGCAGTACAGGCAATCTTTACTTTCGTAGGATCCTGGAACAATTACTTCGTTCCTGCCCTGATCATTCAGTCAAAGAGCAAAATGACAGTGCCGATCCTGATTGCAACTCTGCGTGGTGCTGATTATATGAACTTTGATATGGGTAAAATTTACATGATGATCACTGTTGCGATCGTGCCAATCATTATTGTATATCTGCTTTTATCCAAATACATTATTGCAGGTGTAACACTTGGTGGTGTAAAAGAATAATGAGAATTAAGAACCCCCATAGAGAGAATGCTATGGAGGTTCTTTTCATGAGAATTATAATATTAAAAACAGGAGTATAATTATATGAAGAAATGGATTTACAGTGGAACTAGAGAAGAACAGCCGTCAGAGAGAGAACTGATGCATGGAAAGCTTGCCAGAAAAGCGGCGTCAGAAGGCATTGTTCTGCTGAAAAATGAAGGAATCCTTCCATTAAAGAAAGATACAGCTGCTGCACTTCTTGGGTATGGAGCAGAGAAAACCGTAAAGGGTGGAATTGGTTCTGGAGATGTTAACAACAGAAAGAATATTTCTATTTATCAGGGACTGAAAGAAGCAGGAGTAAAAATTGTAAGCGAAGACTGGATCAGCGATTATCACAATCGCTATGAGCAGGCGAGAGAGGCGTGGAAAGAAAAAGTTCTGGAAGAAGCTAAGAAAGTAGATAATCCTTTTGATGCCTATGCAGAGAATCCTTTTGCAATGCCGCTGGGACGTAAGGTGGTAGAGGAAGATATCTGTGAAGCAGATGTGGTGATTTATGTGATCAGTCGTATTTCAGGAGAAGGAAAAGACCGTCGCAAAGTAAAGGGAGATTACTATTTAAGCGAGAGAGAAGAGGAAGATTTACGTTATCTTGCAGAAATGAACAAACCTGTGATCCTTATTCTTAATGCAGGTGGTCCTGTGGAGCTGACAGATATTCTGGAACAGACAGACAATATAAAAGGAATCTTAAATATTTCTCAGCTTGGTCAGGAAGGGGGAGATGCCCTGGCTGATGTACTTCTGGGAAAAGAAGTGCCGGGCGGTAAACTGACAACAACCTGGGCAAGGCGATACGAGGATTATCCGGCTTCAGAAGAGTATGGGTATCTGAATGGCAATCTGGAAAAGGAAAAATACAAAGAAGGTATTTATGTAGGTTACAGATATTTTGACAGCTTTGACAAAAAGGTGATGTTTCCGTTTGGGTTTGGTCTTTCTTATACTACGTTTGAGATGAAGTGTTGCAGCATAAATATGGAAGAAAGTAAGATCAGAGCAGAGGTTCAGGTTACAAATACAGGAAATGAATATGCTGGTAAAGAAGTGGTACAGATTTATGTTACGCTTCCGCAGACAGAACTGGAAAAAGAGTATAAGAGACTGGCAGGTTTTGCAAAAACCAGACTTCTGAAGCCGGGAGAAACACAAACACTTACTGTTGAGATTCCACAGAAACAACTGGCTTCTTTCAATGAGGAAACACATACATGGATAGTGGAAAAAGGCAAATATGGCATTCTGATCGGAAACAGTTCAGACAAACTGAAACTGGAAGCAGTTCTGGTAGTTTCAGATGATACAGTACTGGAACAGATGGATAAAATCTGTCCGCTTCAGGAAGAACTGGAACAGATTTATCTGACAAAAGAATTGAAAGAAAAATCTGTGCAGAGACAGGAAAAACTGATAACAGCGCAGGTTCCGGAATATTATTTTAAACCTGCGATGATACCGGCAAAATCGGAAAATGCCGGAAAAAATCAGGAAAATCTGACAGAGGAAGAAAAAAGATTTGTTTCTGTTCTGGAAGACAGAACTACAGAAGAGCTGATTCCTCTGCTTTATGGAAAGATTTCAGAGAATATCAGTACTCTTGGTGCAGCAGGGATTCGAGTACCGGGATCAGCAGGTGAAACCTGCGGTACTTTGGAAGAGTATGGAATCCCCTCTCTTGTTATGGCGGACGGTCCGGCAGGTATCCGCCTCAGACAGTGGTATGAGGTAGATAAAGAGACAGACAGCATCTATGAAATGGGAGTTCTTGGTTCACTGGAAAATGGAATTCTGGAACCTGGTGTGCATCATGAGAATGCAGACACTTATTATCAGTACTGTACTGCTTTTCCGGTAGGAACAGCACTGGCACAGACCTGGGATACAGATCTCATGACAGAGTTTGGAAAAGCAATCGCAGAAGAAATGGAAGAATTTCATGTAAATCTGTGGCTTGCACCAGGCATGAATATTCACAGAAATCCATTATGTGGAAGAAATTATGAATATTATTCAGAAGATCCATATCTGTCAGGGATGCTGGCAGCAGCAGTGATCCGGGGTGTTCAGAGCAAGTCAGGATGTGGCGTAACAATCAAGCATTTTGCATGCAATAATCAGGAAGATAACCGCATGGGTGTTGACTCCTGTGTATCCGAACGTGCGCTCAGAGAAATCTATCTCCGCGGATTTGAAATTGCAGTAAAAGAAGGAAATCCTGTTTCTATTATGACTTCCTATAATCTTATCAACGGTATTCATGCGGCGAACAGCAAAGATCTGTGCATGACAGTTGCCAGAAAAGAATGGGGATTTGACGGAGCAATTATGTCAGACTGGAACACAACAGTTCCGGAAGATGGAAGCGTTCCATGGAAATGTGTGGCAGCAGGCAATGACATTATCATGCCTGGAAATCCGGATGATGATAAGAATATTCGCCAGGCATATAAAGAAGGTAAACTTACAGAAGAAGAAATCCGAAATTGTGCCGGACATCTGGTATCTATGATCCGTAGATTAGAGCGTACAGATTGTTGAAATGATTTTTCAAACATGCTCTAAATGAAAACAGATAGAATTCTGGCATATGCTGAAAATACAGTAATGAGAGGACAATAAAATCAATCGGAAGACCATCAGAGGCCTTCCGATTGATTTAGTCTCATAATAACTGGATTTTTTATTTGCATCAGCAGATCTTCAGCAGATTTTCAAAGGAGAAGATCTCTTTTTCAGTCATTAATTCTTCAAATCTGTTCAGGTTAAGATCTGAGTGTTCCAGTTCTCTTGAAAACTGATAACAGATACGGATCTGATCATCCAGCTTAAACTGCCGGTTGTTTTTCAGATAGGTTCCCACATTTAATTCATGGATGAACAGGGTGCACACAACTGCCATTTTCACCTTGGCGAAGATCTCATTATCATAAACTGCACCACAGAAATAGGTATAGATCCAGTAAACAAGAAGCTGTTCCTCCTGAATCTGCCAGTCAGGATAGGAGAAATCAAATTCACTTTTCTGCCAGGAATAAAGATTTCCGGAGTCAGACTGCGGATCTGTATTTCCATTATACAGTGGAGTCAGACAATTCTTTAAGTATTCCTGCCATCCCGGGCGCAGAACCTCCATTTCCGGGACAACATTTTTCCACATTTTTTTAAATAATTGTTCTGGTGTATTTGCGCAGGCAGATGCAACAGAACTGTTTTCTATGTTATCTGCATTTATACGAGAGTAAATTTTGTTGCAAAATCTATCTCCGTATCCGGAATCTTCATGTCGTTTTCGCATTTCTTCCCATTTAAAGAGTTCATTTTTATTTACACATAACTGGAAATCATGTGCAGCAGCCAGAAGTTTCCACAGACGTTTCTGCATGGGTACAGCTCTGTCCTGGATGATATCTATAAGCATATCACGGGTGTCCATAAGTGCAGTGAACAGGAAATAATCAAAGTCATCATAGACTTCTTCTTTTGTCTTTTTTTCTTTTGTGATAAAGTGTACCTTTTCTTTTTGGGAAAGTAAAATCCTTGCTGCCTCCGGACAGGAGAGCGACAGGGAAATCTCACGCAGACCTTCAAATTCTTCAATATGTCTAGGATAATTTCTGCAGGTTCTGCAGAACATTTCCGGTCCTGCTTCTGTGTAGATATCACACAGGTTCTCTTCGTTGAGAAAAGCACAGCGCCTGTTATACTGGCGGAAAACATGTTCTTTCCAGTCAATATCATTGTGCAGGCGATTGCGGAACGGACCTTTAAAGTGCTGGTACTTCTTCAGTGTCTGATCGTCAATCACGATCTGCCATCCTGCGCAGCAGGTATCCGGACAGGCTCCTGCAATGCAGGAAAATTCTTTATAGTAATCTGGAAATGTAAATTGCATGGTATCACATTGTTTCCTTTCGTTTTTTCTTGAGTTTGCGGTAATTTCCTGCAGTCATTCCACAGGATTTGCGGAAGCTCTGAGAGAGATAGCTCTGAGAGGAGAATCCTGTGAGATGTGCAATATCTGAAATCCCATAATCAGTATTTTCCAGAAGTTCCTTGCACACTTCGATGCGTTTCCGGTTCAGATAATTGATAGGAGAAATCCCATAATATTTTGTAAATTCATGACTCAGATAATACTTATTAAGATGACTGAGTTCTGAGAGGTGATCCAGAGTAATATTTTCCCCGTAATTGGAGTCAAGATAACGCTTAATATGAGCGCATTCTTTACTTGGATGCTGGGCGGTGATCAGTTCAAATGGTGAATCCGTAATGCGCCGAAGCTGCAGGATCAGAATATCCAGCATATGACTGCAGATGGTTTCATATCCTTCAGACTGTCTGTCCAGCTCCTGAAACAGAGAATTAAAGTAAAATAACAAATCTGTTTTCTTTTCACGACAGTTAAAAATGCGATACTCTTTATGACCGTTAAAGGAAAAACATAGTCCATCCACACCTACAGTAAAATAACTCAGAGGAGGACTCCCTTTGGAGATTTCAGTGTGATTGATATGTGGATTAATGATGACCAGATCGTCCTTTGAGATTGGGAAAATCTGATCCTCGATCAGAAAATCTCCCTGACCGTCACGTACATAGAACAATTCTGTAAAGGCATGAGAGTGAGGAATACTGGGCCAGTCACCCTCGTAGCGGGAAGAAGAGGTATTTAAAAGTGTAATATTCTGAGCTGTTGGGTGTTCGGGGCTGAAACGAAATGATTGTGAGCTCATGGCAGATTCTCCTTTCTTCTGTTTACGGCAGATGAGTATATTTGTAGCAATTTTGTTTGTGGATTCTGAATGACAGTATTTTATATCGCAAAAGATATAACTGAGATTCTTCAGGATAATTAGAATAAGTGCATAAAAAAATAAAATCAACATCAGTTATTAAGGTAAAAAATAGAAGGCTTTTCAGATAGCTGATAACATATTTTCTATAATACCATAATTTTTTTGTAAGAGCAAGATTTCTAAAAAACAAAGCAAAAAGTGAATTGAAAAAAATTTTGAAAGAAAGTATTTTATAAACAGATAGACTGAAAATAATGTGATTACAGAAGTGAACGGACAGTAATTATCCGCTTGTCAGCAAAATGAAGGAGGTAACAGAAAATGGGAAAAGGTCGTGTAACCATACCAACTGACCTGGATGTAGTTCCACAGACACTGGAAATGATAGAAGAGTGGGGCGCTGATGCTATACGTGACTGTGACGGAACAGAATTTCCGCAGAAATTAAAAGACACAGGTGCCAAAATTTATGCAACCTACTATACAACCCGTAAGGACAATGCCTGGGCGAAAGCACATCCGGAAGAAATCCAGCAGATGTATATTATGACATCTTTCCATACAGCGGTTGCAGATACACTGGAGATTCATCTGATGGATCACCTCTATCCGGATATGCTTGCAGTCAACACAAGAGATGATATCCGCAGATGGTGGGAAGTAATGGATCGTACCACAGGAGAACCGGTACCGACAGATCAGTGGTCATATGAAGAAGAGACAGGAAATGTAGTGATCTTATCTGCGAAACGCTTCCATGAATATACTGTAAGTTTCCTGGCATATATTATGTGGGATCCTGTACATATGTACAATGCAGTAGTAAATGACTGGAAAGACGTAGAACCGCAGATTACATTTGATGTGCGTCAGCCGAAAACAAGAGCTCATTCCCTGGAACGTCTGCGCAGATTCCTGGATACTCATGAGTATGTGGATGTTGTGCGCTTCACTACATTTTTCCATCAGTTTACTCTTATATTTGATGAACTTGCAAGAGAGAAATATGTAGACTGGTTTGGCTATTCAGCTTCAGTCAGCCCATATATTCTGGAGCAGTTTGAGAAAGAAGTGGGCTATCCTTTCAGACCGGAATATATCATTGACCAGGGATACATGAACAATACCTATCGGATTCCCTCAAAAGAATTCAAAGATTTTCAGGCATTTCAGAGACGTGAAGTTGCGAAGCTTGCCAAAGAGATGGTAGATATCGTACATGAATACGGAAAAGAGGCCATGATGTTCATGGGAGATCACTGGATTGGCATGGAACCGTTTATGGACGAATTTGCATCTATCGGACTGGATGCTGTAGTTGGAAGTGTTGGAAATGGTGCGACACTGCGTCTGTTCAGTGATATTAAGAATGTAAAATATACAGAAGGAAGATTTTTGCCATACTTTTTCCCGGATACGTTCCATGAAGGCGGCAATCCTGTAAAGGAGGCAAAAGTGAATTGGGTAACAGCAAGAAGAGCAATCCTTCGAAGCCCGATCCAGAGAATAGGATACGGCGGATATCTGAAACTTGCCCTGGAATTCCCGGATTTTGTACAGTATATCAAAGAAGTCTGCGAAGAGTTCCGCACTTTATATGATAACATTCAGGGAACGACTCCTTATTGCGTAAAACGGGTAGCAGTCCTGAACTGTTGGGGAAAGATGCGCTCATGGGGTAACCATATGGTACATCACGCTATCTATTACAAGCAGAATTATTCTTATTTCGGAATTATCGAAGCATTAAGCGGCGCACCGTTTGATGTATCATTTATCAGCTTTGATGATATCAAAGCTGATAAAGATCTTCTGAAGAAATTTGACGTAGTGATCAATGTGGGAGATGCGGACACTGCACAGTCAGGCGGCGAGAACTGGATCGACGAAACAATCATCACAGCAGTCAGAGAATTTGTATATAATGGCGGTGGATTTATCGGTGTAGGAGAACCGGCAGCACATCAGTGGCAGGGCAGATTCATTCAGTTAGATGATGTACTTGGAGTAGAAGAAGAACATGGATTTAACCTGAATACAGATAAATATAACTGGGAAGAACACAGAGATCATTTCATCCTTAAAGATGCAGAAGGCGAGGTTGATTTCGGTGAAGGTAAGAAGAACATTTATGCCTTACCAGAAACAGAAATCTTAATCCAGAAAGACCAGGAAGTGCAGATGGCTGTAAAGACTTTCGGTAAAGGAAGAGGCGTTTATATCAGCGGACTTCCATACAGCTTCAAGAACAGCCGCGTGCTTTATCGTGCAGTCCTTTGGTCAGCATCCGCAGAGGAAGAACTTCACTGCTGGTATTCAACCAACTACAATGTAGAAGTACATGCTTACGTAAAAAATGGAAAATACTGCGTAGTCAACAACACTTACGAACCACAGGATACAGTAGTTTACAGAGGTGATGGAAGCAGCTTCCGGTTACATATGGAGGCAAATGAGATCAAATGGTATCAGATATGAAAGATATCGGATAGATTTTATCTGTAAAATAGATTCAAAAGAAAGTCAGTGAAGAAATAACAGAACAGGTTCAGACGTGAGCAGAATGCTTTTGCCTGAACCTGTTTTGATGTGTCAATAAGTTGATTTTTGAACAATCTTGCGTTTGAATTTCTTATTTACGCATTGTTGTCGGTCGCTGTAGCCACCGGCATATAATTATTTGATTAAGCTGTTATCATCAAAGTAGTTGATCTGCATTGCTGAACGAACATCATGAAGTGTCTGTGCAGCTTTTGCTTCAGCAACCTTGCTTCCCTCTTTGAGGATATCATATACATCATCAAGATGCTGTTCCCAGTATTTACGTCTTTCGCGGATTGGAGAAAGCTCTGCCTGGAGTACTTTGTTCAGGAATTTCTTAACCTTGACATCACCCAGACCGCCGCGTGTATAATGGGCTTTCAGTTCATCCAGATTCTGATATTCAGGCAGGAACTCTGCAAAATATTCCGGTTTGCAGAATGCGTCCAGATAAATAAATACAGGGTTTCCTTCCACACGTCCCGGATCTTCCACACGAAGATGATTCGGGTCTGTGAACATGGACATAACTTTCTTCTTAACATCAGCTTCTTCATCTGAAAGGTAGATGCAGTTTCCGAGAGATTTGCTCATTTTTGCTTTTCCGTCAATACCTGGCAGACGTAAGCATGCTTTATTGGATGGCAGAATAATCTCAGGCTCTGTCAGAGTTTCACCATAAACAGTATTAAATTTGTGGACGATCTCCTTGCACTGCTCGAGCATTGGAAGCTGATCTTCGCCAACCGGAACAGTAGTAGCGCGGAATGCAGTGATATCTGCAGCCTGGCTGATCGGATAGCAGAAGAATCCAACAGGGATGCTTGCCTCAAAATTACGCATCTGGATTTCAGATTTAACTGTAGGATTACGCTGTACACGTGCTACAGTAACAAGGTTCATATAATAAAAAGTAAGCTCTGTAAGCTCCGGAACCATAGACTGGATAAAGATAGTGGACTTCTCAGGATCAATGCCGCATGCAAGATAATCCAGGGCAACCTGAAGGATGTTCTGGCGAACTTTCTCAGGGTGTTCAGCGTTATCTGTTAATGCCTGTGCATCTGCGATCATAATATAAATTTCATCATATAAGCCGGAGTTCTGTAAACGAACACGCTCGGATAATGAACCAACATAATGTCCAACATGAAGGCGGCCTGTTGGGCGGTCACCGGTTAAAATAATTTTGCTCATTTTGCTCTCCTAAAAGTAAATTCCGATTTTCCAGAGAGTTTCTGGAAATTCTCAGTTACTATTATTATAAGGCCTGTGAATGTTACCGTCAATGATTTTGGGGGAATAAATCAGGATATAATTTATTGAATATTTATGCAATAAATACATTTACAGAATTGATTAAAAGAAAAGATTCTGCTAGAATAATAAATAGCTTCCGACAGGATTGCAGAGATGTGTAATAGAAATATGTCATGCATTGCATGATAAGATAAAAGGAGTATTTACCATGCCAGTATTTGATTTCAGCGGTGCTTCAGACAAGAAAACAGGCGTACAGTCTGAATGTACCTACACTACGTTCCAGTCCAATGAAAAGGAGACTTCCCCTGAGAAACCGATCATGATCCTGGATAACAGCAGCCGTCAGTGGAAACATCATTCCTGCGGTATTTTTACTAATCCGATCAAACGTACATCCTTTGAATTTAAAGAGGATGACGGAGTTTTCAGTGCAGATATCATCAGTATTGATTCAAGATTTGTAAGTCTTCTGAAATGGCTTGGGGAGAATCATATCAATGTGCGTCTTTCTGGAGAGAATAAAGAGAATGGTTATGCAGTTTATAAGATTCGTGAAACTGCTTTTGGCGGCGGTACGAAGCTTTCCGCAGAGGATGGATTCCTTCAGTTTATGATTGAGAGACTTCTTGCAAGCAGTGCACCTGCAGAGATTGTTGAGGATGAAGATGAGGAAGAAGCAGGGGACGAGATGAAGCTGACAAGCATTCAGAGCATCACTGATTTTATGACCTGCGCAGGCAGAACACTGCCGGACAATATCCGTCTCTGGGCGAGAAGGAACCTTGCAGTTGCCCGTTCCCACGAAGTATCTCCGGAGGAGAGACGTCATGCTCAGAGAGCACTTTCCATCATGATGAATGTACAGTGGAAGAGCAATTACTTTGAAGCAATCGATCCTCAGGAAGCCCGCAGAATCCTTGATGAGGAACTCTACGGAATGGAATCTGTAAAGCAGCGTATCATCGAAACAATCATCCAGATTAACCGTACTCATACACTTCCTGCGTACGGACTTCTCCTTGTAGGTCCTGCAGGAACCGGCAAATCTCAGATTGCCTATGCAGTTGCGCGTATCCTGAAACTGCCGTGGACAACTCTGGACATGAGTTCCATCAATGATCCGGAACAGCTTACAGGAAGTTCCAGAATCTATGCAAACGCAAAGCCCGGAATCATCATGGAAGCTTTCTCAGCAGCAGGAGAATCCAACCTTGTATTTATTATCAACGAGCTTGATAAAGCTGCGTCAGGTAAGGGCAACGGAAACCCTGCAGACGTACTTCTTACTCTGCTTGATAACCTTGGATTTACAGATAACTATATGGAATGTATGGTGCCCACAGTGGGCGTTTATCCTATTGCTACGGCAAACGATAAATCCCAGATCAGCGCACCTCTGATGTCCCGTTTCGCAGTGATCGATATCCCGGATTATACATCAGAAGAGAAGAAGATCATCTTCTCCAAATACGTTCTTCCGAAAGTTCTGAAACGCATGAGCCTGAAAGCAGAAGAATGTGTAGTAACAGAAGACGGTCTGGATGCCATCGTTGAATTGCATAAAAATACAAGCGGTATTCGTGATCTGGAACAGGCAGCAGAGCATATCGCAGCCAATGCCCTGTATCAGATTGAAGTAGATCACCTGACAGGTGTGATATTTAATGCAGAGATGGTAAGAGGGTTACTTTCCTGAAAAAAATCTTGACAGAGATAAAAGTTAAGAGTATACTGTCAGACATCAGCAAGGTAAATTGTAAAAACTGCTGATAAAAATAGAATAAGATCTTCAGGGCAGGGTGCAATTCCCTACCGGTGGTAAAGCCCACGAGCCGTAAGGCATGATTCGGTGTAATTCCGAAGCCGACAGTACAGTCTGGATGAAAGAAGATAACAGTAGAGATACAGAAGAATTAACTGATCTGTGAAAGCTGACTGCTCTGGAATAATTAATTTATTCCAGAGCTTTTTTATATGAATTAAAGTGATTTCAGTAATGAAATAAAGAGTCAGATTCATCGGAAGATAATTCATATCAAATATTAATTACCAAGCCCTGGATGTTGAAAGAACACCGGGGCTTTATTTTATGGAATTGTTATAAAAGAGCAGGAGATGATGGATTGAAAAACACAACGGATATGGAACAGGACAGGCAGTATATGAAAATGGCTTTGGAACTGGCGCAAAAAGGAATGGGTTTTACAGCACCTAATCCGATGGTAGGTGCTGTGATCGTTAAAAACGGAAGGATCATTGGTCAGGGATATCACAGAAAATACGGTGGACTCCATGCGGAGAGAGAAGCTTTGGCAGCATGTACGGAAGAACCCAAAGGAGCATCTATATATGTTACTTTAGAACCCTGCTGCCATTATGGAAAACAGCCTCCATGCGTGAATGCAATCCTGGAGGCCGGAATCAGACGTGTGATCATCGGATCATCAGATCCTAATCCGCTGGTTGCAGGAAAAGGAATTCGGATTTTGAAGAATCATGGAATTGAAGTAACAGAAAATATTTTAAAAGAAGAGTGTGATAAATTGAATGAAGCATTCTTTTATTACATCCAAAATAAAAAACCGTATGTGGTCATGAAATATGCAATGACTATGGATGGAAAAATTGCCGCTTATACAGGTGAATCCAAATGGGTGACAGGAGAAGCTGCCAGAATTCATGTACAGAAACAGCGACTGAAATATACAGGAATTATGGTTGGGGTGGGAACTGTGCTGGCAGATAATCCGATGCTCACCTGCAGACTGGAAAACAGCAGAAATCCTGTGCGTATTATCTGCGATTCCCATCTGAGAACACCACTGACATCTAAGATTGTAAGAACAGCAGAGACAATTCCTACAATCTTTGCAAGCAGCAGTAAAGACCAGCAGAAGATAAAGAATTATGAAGAAATGGGATGCCAGGTTCTGTATGTTCCGGAGAAAAACGGACACATAGATTTAAACAGATTAATGGAACTTCTGGGAGCTGCAAAGATAGACAGTATTTTGCTGGAAGGAGGGGGGTCTTTAAACTGGTCAGCACTGGAAAGCGGTATTGTTCAGAAAGTTCAGACTTATATAGCACCTAAACTTTTTGGAGGCGAAGAAGCAAAGACGCCGGTGGAAGGAAAAGGATTTCCTGATCCTGCCAGTGCAGTATTATTAAAAAACAGCGAAATGATCAGACTGGGAGATGATTTTCTTATAGAGAGTGAGGTGAAGAGAAATGTTTACGGGAATTGTTGAAGAACTGGGAATTGTAAAAAAAATAAAAAAAGGAGCAAATTCAGCGGTATTTACGATACAGGCAGAGAAAATACTGGATGACCTGAAAACAGGAGACAGCGTAGCTGTAAATGGAATCTGCCTTACTGTAACTGCATGTCTGAAAAATGGTTTTATGGCAGATGTGATGCACGAAACATTGAACCGTTCTACGCTGATTCAGCTTTCACCGGGGCAGCATGTAAACCTGGAAAGGGCAATGCCTTCAAACGGAAGATTCGGAGGACATATTGTTGCAGGGCATGTAGATGGAACGGGAAGAATCACAAAAATCCACAGAGATGATAATGCTGTATGGTACACGATTCAGACCTCAGACCAGATCATGAAATATATAGTCATAAAAGGTTCTGTAACAATTGATGGAATCAGCCTTACAGTGGCAAAAGTTTCGGAAAAAGATTTCTCTATCTCTGCAATTCCTCATACAGTAAAGATTACAGTTCTCGGAGAACGTAAAGAAGGGGATATGGTTAATCTTGAGACAGATATTATTGGAAAATATGTGGAGAAATTAATAACACCTGTGAAAGAACAGCCATCAAAAAGCAATATTACAAGAGATTTTCTGAGTAAGTATGGATTTTGACCAGATTAGATAAGTGGCCAATACGGATGATTTTGCCCGGTTAACAACAGAAAAATATAGCGCATAAGGAGAGAAATAATGAACAGATTTGATTCAGTAGAAGAAGCTCTGGAAGAACTTCGAAATGGAAAAATTATTCTGGTAACGGATGATCCGGACAGAGAAAATGAAGGAGATTTTATCTGTGCGGCAGAGTTTGCCACAACAGAAAATATTAACTTTATGGCAACTCATGGAAAGGGACTTATCTGCATGCCGATGTCTGAGGAATATGTCAGAAAACTGCAGTTTCCACAGATGGTAGAGGAAAATTCTGATAATCACGAGACTGCATTTACGATTTCTGTAGATCATATCAGTACCAGTACAGGAATCTCCGCAGCGGAACGATCTGTTACTGCCATGAAATGTGTGGATGAGAATGCAAAACCCGAAGATTTCAGACGTCCCGGACATATGTTTCCGCTTCTGGCAAAGAAGAATGGTGTACTGGAAAGAAACGGACATACAGAAGCAACGGTAGATCTCTGCAGACTTGCAGGATTAAAACAGTGTGGGCTTTGCTGTGAAATTATGAGAGAAGACGGTACTATGATGCGGACCTCTGAGCTGCGGGAGCTTGCCATAAGGTGGAATCTGAAATTCATAACGATCAAAGATATTCAAAACTACCGTAAATGCCATGATATTCTGGTGGATCGCGTGACGACTACAAAAATGCCTACCAAATATGGAGAATTTACGGCATATGGATTTGTAAACCGTCTTAATGGTGAACATCATGTGGCTCTGGTAAAAGGTGAGATCGGAGATGGAAAAAATGTTCTGTGTCGAGTGCATTCGGAGTGTCTGACAGGAGACGTTTTTGGATCTCAGCGTTGTGACTGCGGACAGCAGTTTGCAGCAGCTATGTCTCAGATTGAAGAAGAGGGAAGGGGAATACTTCTTTATATGAGACAGGAAGGACGAGGAATCGGACTGATCAATAAACTCCGTGCTTATGAACTTCAGGAACAGGGAATGGATACACTCGAAGCGAATCTGGCACTTGGATTTGCCGGGGATGAAAGAGAATATTATATAGGTGCGCAGATTCTGAGAAATCTGGGAGTAAAAGAACTGCGCCTGTTGACAAATAATCCGGATAAGGTTTATCAGCTGGAAGAATTTGGAATCAAGATCAAAAAGAGAGTTCCGATCCAGATGAATGCGACAGCATATGATCTGCACTATCTCAAAACAAAACAATTACGGATGGGACATATTCTGAAGTATTAAATGCGGCAGAGAATTTTTAACGTAACAATAACGTTACCGAAAATAAAACTTACTTTGTATAAAAACCTGTACAGGTTAAAAATAAATTTACAGATGAAAGGATTAAAAAAATGAAAACATTAGAAGGAAAATTAGTATCAGATGGAATGAAAGTAGGAATTGTAGCAGCACGTTTCAATGAGTTCATTACTTCTAAACTGGTAAGCGGTGCAATGGATGGACTGACACGTCATAATGTAAAGGAAGAAGATATTCAGGTAGCCTGGGTGCCAGGTGCTTTTGAAATCCCGCTGATCGCGTCTAAAATGGCAAAAAGTGGAAAATATGATGCTGTGATCTGTGTTGGTGCAGTGATCCGTGGAAATACCAGCCATTATGATTATGTATGCAACGAAGTTTCCAAAGGTATTGCATCAGTGTCATTGGAAACAGGAGTTCCGGTATTGTTCGGAGTACTTACAACAGAGAATATCGAGCAGGCAATTGAGCGCGCAGGTACAAAAGCAGGAAATAAAGGCTATGACTGTGCACTCAGTGCCATTGAGATGGTAAATTTAATAAAAGAACTTGAGGCTTAAATAGAGCCAGGGCCAAAAAATGAAACCAGCTCACGAAAATCGAAAGGCAATGGAGCTTCCAGTGAGATAAATTCATCTTTGAAAGGATGCTGAAAAGAAACTCTCCATGCATGAAGTGCCGCACGTTTGAATGGATGTCGCAAGCATGATACTGGAGCTATATCTGCATCCTTATTAGGTGACTGTTTTTCAGTAATATTTTTTTCATACAACGAATCCCCAAGAAGTGGATGCCCAGTCGAAGACATATGGACACGGATCTGATGGGTACGTCCGGTGTCCAGTTTAAGTGTGACAAGTGACCAATCCTGACTGGTAAAGAGAGTATGATAATGAGTAACTGCTGTTTTGATTTTTCCTGATAATACAGAGGAATGTAAGGAAAGATCAGCAGCAGTTTTCATTTTCAGATGATTCGCAGGGTCCTGTATCAGCGGCAGATTTATGGTATGCCAGACATCAGGGGCATCTACAGGCAAAGCACCGGATACAACAGCAAGATACTGCTTATGGATCTTGCATGGAGACTTTACAGATTGAAGTCTCGAAGCAGACACCTGATTCTTGGCAAAAATCACAATCCCGGAAGTTTCCTGATCCAGCCGTCCTACTGGACGGACGCAGACAGACTCATTTTTCTCTCGAAAGTAGTCGGCAACAAGATTGGAGAGACTGTCTGCATAATGTATTCCTGTCGGATGCGTAACCATTCCCGCCGGTTTATTAACTGCCAAAATATCTGTATCTTCATATACAATATCCAGAGAAAGAGAAGCTTCGGAAACTGGAATTGAAGCTTTATCACAATGAAGGCCTGCTTGAGTTTTACTACCGATTTTGAAATTATAATTTTCAAGATGTGCAGAAGCAGTCTGCGCTTCCTCCAGACAAACACGGATCACATCACCGGGATATGCTGTCTCAGTCACACGACAGCGTATCCCGTTTTTTGTAATCCCATCCAGTCGAAACTTCGCCTGACTGATCTGTCGTTTCGTAAGTCCTGCATTCTTTTTCAGGAATGCTTCAATTTTAATTTCTGCAGTTTGTTCATCTATTCTAAATTCCAGATATCGTTCCATCTTGATGATTCCTTTGCACAATTAATCGTATGGATAATTATTGCCATATTGTTTATATCCGTTTTACTGATGTCAGAGTTGGATAAATATTAATATATTGATATTACAGGTCAAAAAATAAACTGTCAATGCAAAATTATGTCGACGTAATGCATAAATATACTGAAGAAAAATTACAATTGTGCTATGATAATATAAGAAACAAACTATGAAAGCGGGGCAGAAAAAACTATGAAATACTTAATCATCGGAGCCGGCGGAACCGGCGGCGTTACCGGATATTATATGAAAAAAGCAGGCAAGGATGTAACTCTGATCGCCCGAGGCGAACACCTGAAAACAATCCAGGAACAGGGCCTTACCTTAGAAAAAATGTGGGACAAAACCGAAGAAACGATCACCATCCCGGCTACAGACATGGAACATTACACAGACCATCCAGACGTAATTTTTGCCTGCGTAAAAGGCTATTCCCTGGATGAAACCATTCCATTTATCAAACAGATCGCAAAGAAAACAACCATTGTAATTCCGGTCTTAAACATCTACGGAACCGGCGGAAAGATGCAGAAACAGCTTCCTGAGCTCCTTGTAACAGACGGATGCATCTACGTCTCCGCAAACATCAAAGAACCAGGCAGACTACTCCAACACGGCCAGATCCTGCGTATCGTATTTGGTGTGCGTGACAAAGCAGAATCCAGACCAGAACTGAAAGAAATCCAGAAAGACTTCTGCGACAGCCACATCGACGGAATCCTCTCCGAGAATATCCGCCGCGAAACTCTGGAGAAATTCTCCTACGTTTCCCCAATCGGTGCAGCAGGGCTCTACTACCACGCCACAGCCGCAGACTTTCAGAAAGAAGGCGAAGCCAGAGAACTCTTCAAAACCATGATAAGAGAAATCACCGCACTCGCAGAAGCCATGGGAGTCCCATTCCAGAAAGACATGGTAGATGTAAATTTAAAAATTCTCTCCAACCTAGCACCGGAAGCAACCACATCCATGCAGAGAGATATCATGGCAGGAAAACAGTCCGAAATCGACGGATTAGTCTATGAAGTAGTAAGAATGGGAGAAGAATATCACGTTCCGGTACCCGCATATGAGAAAGTGGCAGAGAGTCTTAGAACTCTGGTAAAAAAATAATAGAAGAAAGTGGGATGGTGTACAAATTAATACCAGAAATAGAAAACATTACTTTTAAGAACAATAAGTTTTTGATGCAGGGGATATCAATATTATTATAAACAAATTTATTGAAATAGATAAAATGATATAAGGAACCTGAAATCAGATATGAATCTATAGCAATTCCATAAAATAATGCAAACAATCCAGTCCATCATAGCGTGAAGTCCTGCGTCAGATATCTTTGCCGTGCGTCAGCACGCCTGCAGATATCTTCCTTGTCCTTCGCACTCTGCTGAACTGTCTTGATTGCATTATTTTATGGAATTGCTATAGGGAAAGCAAAAGAATTTGTTGTCTGATATTTGAAGCAGTACAAAAAAGGGATGCGAATCATTCGCATCCCTTTCGTATCATTTGGACAATTTAAGTTATAATTATAACTGAGGACCAGCTGCAACAAGTGCTTTACCAGCAGCGTTTCCTTCGTATTTAGCAAAGTTCTTGATGAATCTTCCAGCAAGATCTTTTGCTTTTTCTTCCCATTCAGAAGCGTTAGCATATGTGTCACGAGGATCAAGGATACCTGTGTCTACGCCGTTAAGCTCTGTAGGAACTTCGAAATCGAAGAATGGGATTTTCTTAGTAGGAGCGTTAAGGATATCTCCGTTAAGGATTGCATCGATGATACCACGAGTATCTTTGATGGAGATACGTTTTCCTGTTCCGTTCCATCCTGTGTTAACCAGGTAAGCTTTTGCTCCGCTCTTTTCCATTTTCTTAACAAGTTCTTCTGCGTATTTTGTCGGATGCAGTTCAAGGAATGCCTGTCCGAAGCAAGCAGAGAATGTAGGTGTAGGCTCTGTGATTCCACGCTCTGTACCAGCAAGTTTAGCTGTGAATCCAGACAGGAAATAGTACTGAGTCTGAGCTTCTGTCAGGATAGATACTGGAGGAAGTACTCCGAAAGCGTCTGCGGACAGGAAGATTACGTTCTTAGCTGCCGGTGCAGAAGAGATCGGGCGAACGATGTTTTCAATGTGGTTGATCGGATAAGATACACGAGTATTCTCTGTTACGCTCTTATCTGCGAAATCAATCTTGCCTTCAGCATCAAGTGTTACGTTCTCAAGAAGAGCGTTACGTTTGATTGCATTGTAGATGTCCGGCTCAGATTCTTTGTCAAGGTTGATAACTTTAGCGTAGCATCCACCTTCGAAGTTGAATACGCCGTTGTCATCCCAGCCATGCTCGTCATCACCGATCAGGAGACGTTTCGGGTCTGTGGAAAGAGTTGTTTTACCTGTTCCGGAAAGACCGAAGAAGATAGCTGTGTTTTCGCCGTTCATATCTGTGTTTGCAGAGCAGTGCATGGAAGCCATGCCTTTAAGTGGAAGGAAGTAGTTCATCATAGAGAACATACCTTTCTTCATTTCTCCGCCGTACCATGTGTTTACGATAACCTGCTCTTTAGTTGTGATGTTGAACATTACAGCTGTTTCAGAGTTAAGGCCTAATTCTTTATAGTTTTCAACTTTAGCTTTGGAAGCGTTGTATACAACGAAATCTGGCTCGAAGTTTTCAAGTTCTTCAGCTGTTGGCTGGATGAACATATTTGTTACGAAATGTGCCTGCCAAGCAACTTCAACGATGAAACGGATAGCCATACGAGTATCTTTGTTAGCACCGCAGAATGCATCTACTACGAAAAGTCTCTTGTTGGAGAGCTCTTTTTTAGCGATTTCTTTTACTGCATTCCATGCTTCCTGAGTTGCAGGATGGTTATCGTTTTTGTATTCGTCTGTTGTCCACCATACTGTATCTTTGGAGTTCTCATCCATAACGATGTATTTATCTTTAGGAGAACGTCCTGTGTAGATACCTGTCATAACGTTAACTGCACCAAGTTCGCTGACCTGACCTTTTTCAAAGCCTTCCAGTTCCGGTTTGGTTTCTTCTTCAAATAATACTTCATAAGAAGGATTGTAGACAATTTCTGTAGTTCCGGTAATGCCATACTTGCTTAAATCGATTTTTGCCATCTTACGTTTAACCTCTTTTCTTCGTTAATGAAAGCGCCTGTTTAAACAGGCTTAAGATACCTTACCATAAAAGCGAATGGGTATCGCTTCTCTTTTACTATTATACATATTTAACGCTTAAAATCAACAGGATTTTTGCCTTTTTTTGAATTTTGTTAAAGATTTATCAACTGGAATTTGATGAAAAATCCGTCATTTTTCACAAAAGGTATGTAAATTTATTATAGTGGCAATATGGGAATACTATTCGTGGATATGATAATATTCTGTCTGACTGGAACAGGCAGGAAAGACAACCAGGAAATACTAACCAGGAAAGCTGCCACTATGTGGTTGTGCTGATAAAAGATGCATGTTAAAATAGGAAAGAATTATCCGGCTGAAAAATGACAGAGTATTATACAGCAGAGAAAAATAAAGGTTACTGTGAACGGAGTGAACATTAACAAATAAAGAGAGGATGAAGATTATTAAAACTTATTATTTGATTGATTATGAAAATGTAGGAAGTGAAGGCTTCAAAGGATGCGAAAAATTACGGGAAACAGATATTATCCATCTTTTTTATACAGACAACAGCAGAAAAATAGACCTTGATATTATCAATGATCACGGAGAAGCAAAGCTGGTCACACATAAAGTACCGACAGGAAATCAGTCAGCAGATATGCATCTGGGATCTTATCTGGGATATCTGATAGGAAAAGAATGCACAGGTCAGGATGAAGAATGCAAAATTGTTGTAATCAGCAAAGATACAGGCTTTGACCATATTATAGAGTTCTGGAAAACAGAAAAAGATGTGAAAGTCTCCAGAAACGAAAAGATTTCCGGAAAACAGGTGCATACAAGGAAACAGGTAAAAAAACAGACCGTCAAAGAAAAAGACGGACAGATGATCGAACAATCCGGTCAGAAAACAGAAAAACAGTTGGATGAACAACCTGAAAAACAGTCTGTCAAACAATCAGAGAATCAGAATACAAAAAAGCCAAAACAAAAGATAATTGATATGAATGCCGGAACAAAGAAATTACAGCAGGAACTGGTATTGGTTCTCGACAAGGCAGGCATGCCAAAGGAAGTGGTAAATTATGTTTCAACAACTGTGGAAAAAAACGCAGAAGACAAAAACAGAAAACAGCAGATTTACAGATCTATCATTTCCAAATACGGACAGACAAAAGGACTGAATATCTATAACCATATTAAAAAGAAAATCTAATGGAATAAAAAATAACGGAATAAAAGAAGGAGGCCGGGAACCTCATCGATTCCCGGCAAAAGTATGAAAAAGAAAAAGTTTTATTTGCAATTACTCTTTGCTCTGTACAGGTAATAATATAACCGGAAAATGTGAGAAATATGTGGTGAGAATTTGAAAAAAATGTGAAATGGATGGAAATTTAAAATGAACAGGCAGGAAAAGAGAAAATATAGCAGGAACAATAATTCTTAAAAAAATGGGAGAAAGCATTAGACTATGAATATACAAATATTCGGAACAAAGAAAAACTTTGACAGCAAGAAAGCAGAACGCTATTTCAAAGAACGGGGAATTAAATATCAGTTTATAGATATGAAAGAAAAAGGCTTAAGTAAAGGAGAATTCCAATCTGTCTGCCAGGCAATTGGCGGTTATGATAAACTGATAGATACTGACTGCAAGGATAAAGACCTGCTGGCATTGATCACTTATATCGCAGAGGAAGACAAGGCAGAGAAAATTCTCGAAAACCAGAGCATCATCAAAGTCCCTGTGGTAAGAAACGGAAAACAGGCGACAGTAGGATATCAGCCGGAGATCTGGAAGAGCTGGAAGTGATAGTTATAGCCTTTTACAAGCTTTCAGATTTTACAATATTATATCGAAGAAAATAGCTGTTTGACATATTTATATGTGTTATAATATAAAATTATTATAGAAGTTACTTTATATTATATTGTCGTGCGACAGATATAATGAACTGATTTATAAAAATGGAAATATTGAGGTGATGGAAATGCCATTAACAAAGATTGCAGCAGAGAATTTTACAGTATTTGAAGATATAAAGATTCCTTTTTGTGAAGGATTAAATGTATTAGTTGGTGAAAATGGTGTGGGAAAGACTCATATTATGAAATTAGCCTATGCAGCATGTCAGGCTTCTAAACATGATGTGTCTTTTTCGCAGAAAACAACAATGTTATTTCGTCCTGATCAGTCTGGAATTGGACGTCTGGTAAACAGAGGAAAGAGTGGAAGCAATAAAGCCATGGTTTCTGTGGAATCTGATACTGCCAAAATAGGAATGACATTTTCAACCAAGACACGAAAATGGGATGCAGAGATTAATTCAGAAGAGAAATGGGAAAAGCAGATGTCTGATCTCACAAGCGTATTTATTCCGGCAAAAGAGATTTTATCAAATGCCTGGAATCTGGATGCTGCAGTAAAAATGGGAAATGTGGAATTTGATGATACGTATCTGGATATTATTGCGGCTGCCAAAATTGATATTTCCAGAGGAGTGGATTCAACTGTAAGGAAAAAATATCTGGATATTTTACAGAAAATCAGTAATGGGAAAGTAACATTGCATGAGGATCGTTTTTATTTAAAACCTGGTACACAGGCAAAGTTAGAATTTAATTTGGTAGCAGAAGGATTACGTAAAATTGCTCTTTTATGGCAGTTGATAAAAAACGGGACACTGGAGAAGGGATCCGTTTTGTTTTGGGACGAGCCAGAAGCAAATATCAATCCGAAATATATTCCGGTGCTGGCTGAATTGTTGATCATGCTGGAGACAGAAGGTGTACAGATTTTTGTTTCTACACATGACTATTTTTTATCTAAATATATTGAAGTAAAGCGGAGACAGGACAGTAAACTGCAGTACATTTCCTTATATAAAAATGAAAACAACAAAGTATTATGTGAGATAGCACCGGAATTTGAATTGTTGGAACATAATGCAATTATGGATACATTCCGTCAGTTGTATCGAGAAGAAATCGGGGTGGCATTAAAGTGAGCGTTATACCAGAATCAGGAATGAATTTTGGAAAATATGATGAAAAAGATTTATTTCATATTGAGACATCTGAAATTTATAAAAAACTTGGAGATGGAATCCCAACAGTGGAGTTTATCCTGAAATACAATGGAAATAATATAGTGTTTCTGGAAGCAAAGAAAAGTTGTCCAAATGTGGCGAATAGATATGAATCGAAGGAAAAAGAACTGAAATTCGAAGAATATTATGGTTCAATAACTGAGAAGTTTATATCATCTTTGCAGATATATCTGGCGGCAATTATGAACAGATATCAGGATACGTCAGAGATAGGAGACAATCTTTGATCGGTAAGCAATATGAAAGATGTAAAATTAAAATTTATTCTGGTTGTAAAAAACGCAGAAGATATTACGTGGCTAGCCGGGCCATTGGCAGAATTAAGAGCCAGATTGCTTAAGGTCAGAAAAATATGGGGTGTTGAGGTGGTTGTTTTAAATGAAGAACTTGCTGGAGAATATAATCTAACGTGTTAGAGTGCTTTTCTGGTTGCATGAAATAAGAACTATATGCTAGGAGATGATAAAATGGCAAAGATCAGAATCATAAAGAAAAATAATGACTGTAGCATGGAATACGAAGTAGGTGATATTTGCGAGGTCACAGGTACCTGGTATGGCGGCGTCCACATCAATGGCCGTTCCGGAATCCCGGTTTCCCTTGATAAAGAAGAATATATGGAACTCAACACAGAACCGGAAGAACCTGACAGCGCAGAAAATGAAAACACATCGGAACCACCGGAACACGATATCCATGCAGGCGACATTGTACAGCATTTCAAAAGAGAATGGGTATCCCCGGATACTTCCGAATATCTCTATAAAGTCCTTGCAGTAGCCCATCACACAGAAAACGGTGAAAAACTGATGATCTACCAGGCACTCTACGCACCTTTCAAAATCTGCGCCAGACCCTATGATATGTTCATGAGTGAAGTAGACAGAGAGAAATATCCGGATATTAAACAGAAGTACAGATTTGAGAAATATACTACAAAATAGATGATTGATATTTTATGGAATTGCTATAGTAAAACAGGCACTTTTGCCTGTACAAAAACACTTTGTCGTTGTATAGTAATAACAAATAATAACAGCATACATTTCCAGAGATTTTATAGCATTATCTGAAAAAATGTGCAGAAAGAACGAAAGGGAAGGAAATATGCAGAAGGTATTAGTAGTTGTAGATATGCAGAATGACTTCATCGACGGAGCTCTTGGAACAAAAGAGGCAGTTGCCATTGTACCTGGTGTAAAAGAGAAAATCGAAAATTTTGATGGAGTTGTTCTTTTTACCAGAGACACCCATGAGACTTACTATCTTGACACCCAGGAAGGACAGAAGCTTCCTGTACCGCACTGTATCCGTGACACTGAAGGCTGGCAGATCAGAAGCGAATTAGATGCACTCAGAAAAACAGAACCCATTGATAAAGAAACCTTTGGTTCCACAGACCTTGCAGGAGAACTGGTGGCAATGAATGAGGATAATGAAATCGAAAGTATCACATTCGTAGGTTTATGCACAGACATCTGTGTTATTTCCAATGCGCTTCTGGCAAAAGCATCTCTCCCGGAAGTTCCGATTATCGTAGACGCTAAATGCTGCGCAGGCGTAACACCGGAAAGCCATGAGAACGCACTGAAAGCAATGGAAGTATGCCAGATCCAGATTGACAGATAAACTGCGGAGCAGTTATTCAGTTATAAACAAGCAGTAAAGCGGATGATTTGATCCACCTGATAATTCAGATATGAGGAGTGACAAAATAATGAACACAATTACACGAGATGAGGCATTCACATTATTAAAGAAATACAACAAGGATCCCTTCCACGTTCAGCATGCTCTGACTGTAGAAGCAGTAATGAAATGGTATGCCAGTGAACTTGGCTATGGCGAAGATGCAGAATACTGGGGAATTGTAGGACTCCTCCATGACATTGACTTTGAGTTATATCCGGAAGAACACTGTCTTAAAGCTCCGGAAATGCTCCGCGAAGCAGGCGTAGGCGAAGACGTGATCCATTCAGTTGTATCCCACGGCTACGGCATCACAGTAGGATGTGGCGCAACTATTGACGTAGCACCGGAACACGAAATGGAGAAAGTACTCTTTGCAGCAGACGAACTTACAGGACTTATCTGGGCAGCAGCACTTATGAGACCATCCAAAAGCACAAAAGACATGGAACTCAAATCCCTCAAGAAGAAATATAAAAGCAAAGGCTTCGCAGCAGGATGCTCCAGAGAAGTCATCGAGCGCGGCGCCGACCAGCTCGGCTGGGAATTACAGAAGCTGCTCACTATGACACTGCAGGCAATGGCAGACTGCGAGGATGAGATTAAGGCAGAGATGGATGCGGAAGAGTAATGGAATGTCTGATTTATTGACTTATTACCAGAAATGAATGATGGAATCAGAAAACCAGACTGTATGTAGGGGAAGAAACCTATGTGCAGTCTGGTTCTCTTTTTTATATGGAAGTTGATGAAAGAGAAAAGATATCAAAAAAGAAATATGCAACAGTTTTTGCGTATTATAGATAAGTGAATATAACAAAAAATGTCTGACGAAAATTGTTGCTGTTTATGTCAAAAAAATGTATAATATGTCACAAAGAAGTTAGATTTATCAGAAAAATTAAGGCATAAGAAACAAAACAGGTATTTTGCAGATAAAACAGGAGTGAAATCAGTGCTGGATGGCATTTGGTGAGTGAATATATGGCAGATATAGATAAAACATTAAAATATTACAACGAAAATGCGCAGTCTTTTGCCTCTGGGACTGTTTCGGTAAAGTTTACAGAAGTGCAAGATAAATTTCTGGAGAAACTTAACCCAGATGCGTATATTCTTGACTTTGGTTGCGGTGCAGGTAGAGATACAAAGTACTTTCTGAGTCGTGGATATCAGGTGGATGCAGTTGATGGTTCAGAACAATTGTGTCGGATTGCAAGTGAATATACGGAAATCAAAGTCAGGCAGATGTTGTTTCAGGAATTGGATGAAAAAGAAAAATATGATGGCATATGGGCTTGTGCATCTATTCTCCATTTGCCGAAAAAACAACTGCGTGAAGTTTTGAAAAATATGTATGCAGCATTGAAATCGAAAGGATGGATTTATACCTCTTTCAAATACGGAGAATTTGAAGGGGAACGAAACGGAAGATATTTTACCGATTTTACGACAGATACATTTAAAGATTTCATACATGACATGCATGGCCTTAAAATAGAAGAACAATGGATTACAGGAGATGTCCGACCGGGAAGAGGTGAGGAAAAATGGCTGAATTTACTTCTGCAGAAAAAGTAAACATCGGGTATGAAAACGAATATTCCACAGATGCAATGACTGGCGGACCGGATAAAAGAAGACAGCTATATTATCAGCTGATACAGAGCATGAAAAAAGCAGAAAGCGTTGATATCATTGTCTCTTTTCTTATGGAATCCGGAGTGAGAATGTTGCTGAAAGAACTGGAACATACTTTAAAACGTGGAGCCAAAATCCGAATCCTGACAGGAAACTACCTTGGAATTACACAGCCATCAGCACTATATCTGATTAAAAGAAAACTTGGCGACAGAGTTGATCTTAGATTTTATTGTGAAAAAGGACGTTCTTTTCATCCCAAGTCTTACATTTTCCATTATACAGATTACAGTGAACTTTACATCGGCTCTTCCAATATTTCCAGAAGTGCGCTGACCTCAGGAATAGAATGGAATTATCGGTTCAGCAGTCAGAAAGACCCGGAAAACTACAAAGAGTTCTTTCGTACATTTGAAGATTTATTTGTGAATCATTCCATTATCATTGATGACAAAGAATTAAAACGTTACTCCCAGAACTGGCATCGTCCGGCGGTGGCAAAAGACCTTGACAGATATGACTTTACAGAGTCGGAAACAAATGATACGAAAATAAAACCTTTATATGAACCAAGAGGAGCACAGATCGAGGCATTGTGCGCATTGGAAGATACAAGAGCAGAAGGAGCACAGAAAGCACTCATTCAGGCTGCAACGGGCATCGGGAAAACATTTTTGGCTGCTTTTGATTCAAAAAAATATGAGAAAGTGTTGTTTGTTGCACATAGGGAAGAGATTCTGAAACAGGCAGCAGTTTCTTTTCAGAATGTAAGGAATTCCAAAGACTATGGATTTTTTATGGGAGCCGAGAAGTGCACAGATAAACCGCTTATATTTGCCTCGGTAGCAAGCCTTGGGAAACCGGAATATTTAAATGAAAAATATTTTGCTTCGGATTACTTCGATTACGTGGTGATTGATGAATTTCATCATGCAGTCAATGACCAATATCGAAGAATTGTAGAATATTTCAGACCGCAGTTTCTCCTTGGACTGACGGCAACGCCTGAGAGAATGGACGGCAAAAATATATATGAGATCTGCGATTATAATGTGCCGTATGAGATTTCACTGAAAGACGGAATCAATAAGGGAATGCTGGTTCCATTTCATTACTATGGAATTTATGATGAGACTGACTACACAAAGCTACATATAGTTAAGGGAAAATATGCAGAAGAAGAACTGAACAGAACTTATATCGGGAATGTTTACAGGCATGAGTTGATTTACAAATGTTACTGCAAATATGGCTCCAGTCAGGCATTAGGATTCTGCTGTTCCAGAAAACATGCAGAAGAAATGGCAAAAGAATTCGGTAAAAGAGGAATTCCGTCGGCAGCAGTTTATAGTAATGCAGATGGAGAGTTTTCCATGGACAGAGCAGAAGCGATTGCGAAACTGAAAAATGGAGAAATCAAAGTTATCTTTTCAGTGGATATGTTCAACGAAGGCGTAGATATTCCATCAGTTGATATGGTAATGTTCCTGCGTCCGACAGAATCCCCGGTTGTCTTTCTGCAGCAGCTTGGAAGGGGATTGCGCAGAAATAAGGGAAAAGAATATCTCAATGTTCTGGACTTTATCGGCAATTATGAAAAAGCAGGAAGAGTCAGGTATTTGCTGACAGGGAGAAACAAAACAGGAAAAGAAACTTATTGTCCGGCAGACAAAACGAACTACCCAGATGACTGTTTTGTTGATTTTGATATGAGATTAATTGATCTGTTTGCGGAAATGGATAAGAAACAGCTGACGATCAAAGAACAGATCAAAAACGAGTATTTCCGAATCAAAGAATTGCTTGGTAAACAACCAACCAGAATGGATTTGTTTACTTATATGGATGATGATGTTTATCAGATGGCAGTTACACATTCGAATGAAAATCCGTTTAAAAAGTATCTGAATTACCTGGAAGAATTGGATGAACTCACAGATGAGCAGAAAAGATTCTGCCAGGGAATCGGAAAAGACTTTATAAATCTGCTGGAAAACACCAACATGAGCAAGGTGTATAAAATGCCGGTACTGATGGCTTTTTATAACCATGGGAATGTGAGAATGGAAGTGTCAGAGGCAGAACTTCTGGCAAGCTGGAAAGAATTTTTCTCTACAGGAACAAACTGGAAAGATCTGGAGAAAGAGATTACATATGAGGAATATCGCAAGATTTCGAATAAGAACCACATCCAAAAGATAATGAAAATGCCGGTACACTTTCTGTTAAAATCTGGAGAAGAATTCTTTGTGAAAAAGGATGGAGCAGCGTTGGCATTGAGGGATGAAATGGAAGAGATTGTGAAAGAGCCAATGCTGGCAGAGCAGATGAAGGATGTTATTGAGTATAGGGCGATGGACTATTATCGGAGACGGTATAAAGAGAAGATAAAAGCACTTTTATAGTGATGGAGAAGATGTGTATGGAATCAGAAAATTATGTGTATAAAAAAGAAATAGACTGGTCTACATTGATGGAAGGCTTTACATTGCCGTTAGATAATCAGGTGATTTTTCTCCGAAATATGGAGAATTTTTTACAGCGTGGACAATCTAAAATCATTCATTTTTTTATGAATGGAAAAACGTATGATGCCAAAATCGTTAATATGAATAACTCAGTAGAAAAGAGAAAGAAGGATGCGTATCAGATAAGATATCAAAGAAATGGTGAGCTGTCACAGGCACTTCAGCAATACTTTTTCAAAAGCATGAGTTACATAAAGATGATTCGTGAAAGCAGAGATCCTAAAGACAGAAGCTATATAAAAATGCCGGATGGACTAAAAGAATATCTTGCTATTTATACCACAGAATATGAAGATACTTTTCTTCTGGAACCAATAGCACAGGATGATTTTCAGGTTATGAAAAAGGCAATTCAAGGAATGCGAGAGCGGACTGTGGAGAACGAAATAGAATATGAGATGGAAGATAAAAGCAGTGGAATAGAAAAGAAGTTACAGATTGTCAAGATTCGTAAGCTGAATAGAAAAATTGGAGAAAATTTGAAGCTGTTGTACGGATACCGATGCCAGATATGCGGGCAGGTGATTGGAGAAAAATATGGTTCACATATCGCAGAGGCACATTACATTGATTATTTTGTTAATAGTTTGAATAATGATGCGAATAATCAGATGATTGTATGCCCGAATCATCATAGCATTATACACGATGCGAATCCGGTGCTTGATCGGAGGAGGATGGTGTATGGGTTTGATAATGGGGTGGAAGAGAGGATTATACTTAATAAACATTTGGTATAGAAATAGGTATTAAAAAAAATAATTTTAAAAATATTTTGAAGAGACTGTGACGAGAGAGGACATTATGAGAAAATGTAGACACGAAAAATTTGTATTAGTAATAAAGAATGAGTAAGGATTTGCAGTTGAAAAATATATAATATGACTGAAAAAAATAGAAAAAATTTTCTATTATTCTAGACAAAAATGCTGATACAGAAATCGTATCGAATGAGCGGATTCCAATGCCAATATTGACAGTATGAGTAAAAATAAGGTAGCTGCTGTTGGAACAGAAAAAGTCTCAAAATAAATCAAAAAATATCGATGAAGTCTATCAATCAGAGTTGTTTTGCTGTACAATGCTTTTTGTCGTATAGGGCCGTTCTTCTTTGTAATGTTGTGGACAAACTCATTATACATAAGAAAGTCCTGTACGATATTTTTATAAAAAAGTTGTAAAGTGGTGTATGATTCAACTTATTATTTATTTGTTGCATAATGAGAATATAAAAGTTATAAGGGGTAATGGTCGTGGGTAGAGGTAATGATGCAATACCAACATGGAGTGGGTTTAATTATCAAGGAAAAATGATGCTATTGTATGTTCTGGAGCTAATAAATCAGATAGTCAAAGATAAAAACAAAGATATAGACGATTATTCTGTTGAATTAGAAAAAACAGAAGATTTTTGTATTATTTGCGATTCGGAATATAAATCATTTCATCAGGTTAAGGCGTATTTGTCTAAAAATAAATGGAATAGTTATAGTGAAGCGATGGACAAATTGTTGAAACATAGGGCTGAATCAAATAATCCAACAGCAAAATGTTATCTTACAGTTGCAAAGGAGATAAAAGATTGGGAGGATGCATCTAATACATACAATGCAAGTATTGAATTATATAGAAGAGCATCAAAAGTAGTTGGTGTATGTGATGTTAGAAATGAAATAAATACGGAAATTTTAACATATTTGAGAAATAAAGGATATTCCGATAAGGTAGAAGAAGTTGTGTATGGGGAACTATGTTTGTTTTTAGATGATAGTATCGCAAGAATGCATAAGCAGGCCCTAAAAAAAAGAAAATATATAATAAAATTTTCAAATATTGTAGAAATTATGGAGTCCGCTATCAATAAAGAAGATGTGCGAAAAGAATATTTTTTGAAAGAGAAAATTTATGAATATGTTATGCAGAATGTTGAAAAGGCTTTAAATAATTTATGTCAAGATGAATGTGACACTACTCTAGAAAACTGCGACAAAGTATGTGCTGCTAAGTGTGGGTATGATAAAATGACAGGAATTGTAGACTATAGCCAGTTTTGTAAATTGCTAAATCCTAGTAAAGTAGATGAGTGGGATAACGAATTGAATTTAGTAGAAAATCTTTCAGTTGACAAAATTCAAAGTGAAATTTATGAATTGCTATATAGAAGCGATACTCCAGAAAAAGTTATGGGGGATAATTGTGGAATATATTTACAATCAAAGTATTCACAAGCACCAAGCAAACAGGTCATACCTACGTTTTTAAATCTTACACGTGGTGCTAGGAAAGAGCGGGCGCTACAGAGTATTTTCCAAAATATTATTAATAATACAGATATTATTGATATATTGGCAGGAAATAGTATTACGGTTATTCCGGGAAGCTATTCAGGAACTTTATCCCAAGCACAAATTACATCTGGCTGGAAAAATAGCTCTCCAAATAAAGTGGGTGAATATTATAGAGATATAGAATTAATTTCAGCTCAGGAATTGAAGGAGAAATTTGAACAAAATGGAGGTAATCATGATTAATACTATGTTGGATATAATCCGTTTATTAAATGAGGGAAGTATTGTACCGATGCAAAAAGATCAAGATACAAAGATTGATTTGTATAATGAGAAAGTACAATTGTTCGTGGATGCATCTGGAGAAGAAAGTAAGTATTACTATTTTTCGGAACTTGAGATAGATGATAAAAATCAGGATAATTTAGCAGAGATTGAAGATGTAGCATTAAATAGTGATGCATACACAGTCATAGAAAAACCGACACCAAGCGATTCTTACATGATATTATTCTGGAAGGTGGAGTGTATAGAGGAAAGACTATATCCAGATATCATAAAAATTGAAGAAAATGAATTCTTTTATAAAAAATATGTGTTCTATTATACAGAAAAAGAACTACAATGTTTCGAAAAATGGTGTAGCTCATTGAAAACTAATGGGAAACCGATGCTTGATACAGCATTAGCAGCTATACAATTCTTGAATGATGAATCAGAACCAGTACAATTTTTGACGCGTTTATTAAGCAAAGTTCCATTTTTTAATCCGATCTTTCCAAAGGCAGTTATGAATGACTTTGGTGAAATGGTGAGACAAAAGATAGATGGAACACGGAAACAAAAAAAGAATGTTGAAATGATAAATGATATGTTTATAAGATCAATAGAAGAAGCATCTTTTAATGTAGAAGTATTGTCCGATATGATATATCAAAAAATACTGGAGGAGTAATTGGATGGGATACACATTTAAGAGTCTATGCATTAGAAATTTTAAGTATATTACAAATAATAAACCTTTAAAATTTGATTTTATGAATAGTAATATTGTAATTTTAGATGGTCAAAATGGATATGGTAAAACTACATTATTTGATGCTATTGAAGTTTTGGTAACTGGAAAAATAAAGCATTTTAACCCTGGTTTACAAAATAGGAAGACAGAAACATTAGGAACTCTGGCAAATGATGCAAATAAGGATATAGTTATTTCAGCAGTTTTAGTTTCTGATGTTTCAGAGGAAATACATGTAGAAAGAAAACTTTTATGTAAAAATGAATTTCAGAGTATTATCACACTTAATAATCAACAAATTAGTCAAGAAGAATTATATAACAAATTTCATTTGAGTTCCAATATGTTTGATATAGGGACATATATTTCTCAAAGTGAATCTTTGGACTTCTTACAAAATAAGTATAAAAATAGAAAAGATTCAGTTTCGTCTCTTTTAGATAATACTGAGATAACTGATAAAATTCAAATGCTGAAATCGATTCAAGAACATATTCTTGGAAGAGTAGAGAAAGAAATTGGAGATAAAGAAAAACAAATAGATGAAATAAGTCAAAAAGTAAAGGAGATAAAACGTCAGACAGATCACATTGTTATGAATGCGGAACTGCCTGGGAAAAATATACGATTATTTGACGAAGTTGAATATGCATTTGATGTTATAAAATTAGATCAGGGCGTTACATATGAGACTGTTATTCAGCAGCTTAAGCAAATTGAAGGATTTATAGAAAACTATGATGAATACCTTCGATGTAAAGATAATGATATCATAAAGGAGTTGAGAGCATCACCCAAACAATTATATATGGCATTGTTTTATCGACAAGAGATTGAACTACTTAATAAAAATGGAAGTCTCATAAAAGAGTTAAATAAAAGCAAAGAATTATTGGTGAATTATAGCAATAATGACTGGTCTGTAGATGAAACATTGTTCAATAAGATTAAAATAAAACCAGAAATTATAATTCAAATAAAAACATTATTATTGAACAAGAAAAAAGAACAAGGTCAACTGGATGATGCTGATAAAGTTTTAGCACAGATGACAAAGGCAAGAAGGGGGCTTATTAAAGAATTTTATAATGCTACGGAGTCTGGAAAGTTTGATAAAAACAAATGTCCATTGTGTGGAACTGATTTTACAGATATAAATTTAGCTATTATAGAGACGGAACAATTTATAAAAGATATTCATACAGATGGGATAAAAATAATAGAAGATATTGAAATACAAATAACAAATCTATTTCAAAAAGAAATTATTCCTGTGTTGAAAGCGTTTCTTGATGAAAATAAAGTACTAATAAAAATGGATGATGCTTTATCAGGATGTAAGGATTTATCGGTGGAAAAATTACAGCAGCTGTTGGATAAGATAAAAATATCGGAGTTTAAATCTCAAGGAATAGAAAAATTCGATATTGAAGAATTTTCTCAACAATATGAAAACTTATTGAAAGAACTTCAAGAAAAGGAAGTTCCAAATAAAATTATTTTTCAAGAAAAGCAGATTGAATTGTATAAATCTATTCATAATACCTATTATCATAATGAAAAACCTTATCACACAGTGGGAGAGTTACAAAGCAAGGAACAATATGTTGCGAAGTTATTTAATGATAATCTTTCTCTGCGACTTTCTGCTGAGGAGACCAGATTAAAAAAATTAAAAAGAGATTATGAGGAATATAAAAAGAAAACTGAGGACATGACAGATGCAGTAAAACTATTGATTAGTAAATATGAGGATGCAAATAAAGAATATCAAACACAGCTTCTTAATGCGATTAAAATCCCTCTAATGGTGTATAGCGGAAGGATTATACAAAATTATCCGTTGGGTTTGGGAATTAGAGCAATTATTAAAACTAATCAGTTAATATTTGAAGCAGTTTCTAAGAGTGGAAGTGATGTTTATAATATTTTGAGTACAGGACAATTGAATGGTCTTTCAATTGCGCTGTTACTTTCAATAAAAAATGTGTATGGTGATACAAAAGGACTGGACATTTTGCTGATAGATGATCCACTTCAAACGATTGATGATATTAGTGCAATTTCGCTTGCGGATTTGTTGACACAGCAGGGAATAGGACAAATTATATTGTCTACACATGAAGAGGCAAAAGCAACATTGCTACGATATAAATTTAAACATGCAGGAATGAGTGTTCGGGAACAAAACATGCAAGCACTTTACATGAAAACAGTGACAGAAGAATAAAAGAGAGGAAAGGTTACTGTTCAAGGGTATACGTAAGTTATTGTAAAGAGTGACGCAATACTGAGGGTTTGACAATCTAACTTCGAAGACAGCAATCGAAAAAACAACCGTTTAAAACAACTGACTTATAATGCCGGATTCGATCAACCGGAAGTCAATATCATGGATATCAATTATACTTCCGGGCGCAAGCTTAACAAAAATCTGATTAACCAGCTCGCTGCTTGCGAATATATATCTGAACATAGAAATTTTTTTATTATCGGTGCAACAGGATGTGGTAAAACTTATATAGCTTGTGCTTTTGGCATGGAAGCGCATGTTCGTAAATCCTCAAGCATGAGTAAAGATCATGGCATTATCTGTTCTGAAGGCAAAATAAATTAGATTTTGGACTGTTTTGATGAGAAAAGAGCAATTTGAGTGTTTAAATATGGTGAACAACTATATAAAGAATATAAATTGTAAGGATTTGTTAGATAGTTTTTCATTATGAGGTATCAAGAAAGTAAGTCATTGCCTGAAAGTTATATAAAACCTTCGGAATGTTGCTTTACGCTAAAATGGTTTCATGCTATCATTATTTTAGTAAAAAATTTTGATGGCATGAAGCTATTTTTGATTGGAGGCATGGAAGATTTGAACTTTAACTATTGCTATAAAATTACTTATGAATCAGGGGAAACTTATGACAGACGAAGAAATGAGCTGTCAGTAGAAATTTCAAAAGAGGACTATAAGAAAATTATAACAGGAGTATTACAGGAAAGACCGATTGAGCAGATTGAAGGGATTTCGGATGTAATTGATAAAATGACGGAAAATGTTGAATTTGCGGATCGTTTTATGAATAAAAATGGTTCATTAAGAAAAACACCATTAAAGAAAAAAAGAGCTATTTCAAAACTTGAATTTTCTATTCCGAAATATGAGTATCGGCGATTAAAAAAGATGAAGGATCCAATAGAGACATTGGAACGCCCAGTGGAACATATGACTGTTTATCGGAATGATGGTTCCAGTGTGACTTTGACAGCGGAGAATGGACGTGTGAGTATTGTTGACTCCAGGGAGAAGAATGTAAGGCATATTATTGAGGCAGATTATTTTGTTTCGAAAATTTTGTAATGATTTATTACAAATACCATTGATGGTGTCCGTATGTATGCCAACAGATATTTAAAGATATTTGATGTGGATAGTAAACTATTAGACGAAAGAAAAAAATGAAAGGACATAAAAAAATATATGATTAGTTTTTATAAGAGTATTGTTGACCAGGACAGAGCTTCAATTGTTATATGCAATCTTAAGCATGAGATTATCTACATGAATCCGGCAGCTGTTAACAGCTATGCGAAGCGAGGCGGTGATAAACTTATTGGAAGAAGTCTGTTAGATTGTCATAATCAGGAATCCAGGGATAAAATACAGAAGGTAGTGGACTGGTTTGCGGCAGATGAGAGCCATAACCTTGTCTATACTTTCCATAATGAGAAGCAAAATAAAGATGTTTATATGGTGGCACTCAGAGAAGAGGGAAGACTGATAGGATATTATGAAAAACATGAATATCGAAATTCAGAAACTATGAAACAATATGATTTGTGGTGATGTTATGGCACAGGACGAATGGTGCAGGCAGTTGTTCAAGAATGAGGAAATACGACAGGAACTTATCTGTGTGGTAAGAAGAAAAAATGGAATGAGGTAAGCAACAATATGGAATCAAAACAGAAAAGAACAGCTCTTGTCACAGGTGGAAGTTCCGGAATCGGACGATGTACTGCAGCAGCCTTGAGTAAGGCTGGCTACATAGTCTATGAGTTCAGTCGCCGGGATGTTCCTGTAGAAGACGTGAAGCATATGTGTGTAGATGTGACAGATGAGGCTTCCGTGCAGGAAGCCGTTGGGCAGATCCTTTTGGAAAGAGGAAGTATCGAGATTCTTGTAAACTGTGCAGGCTTTGGTATCTCAGGTGCAGTGGAGTTTACAGAATCAGAACAGGCGAAAGCACAATTTGATGTAAATTTTTTTGGAACTGTCAATGTAAGCAGAGCTGTTCTTCCATCTATGCGCAGACAGCACAGTGGACATATTGTCAATATCAGTTCTGTGGCAGCGGTGGCACACATTCCGTTTCAGGCATTTTATTCTGCCAGTAAAGCAGCAGTGTCTTCTTATTCCTGTGCGCTTGATAATGAGGTAAGTCCTTATGGTGTCAGGGTAACAGCAGTAGAACTTGGAGATATTCATACCGGTTTTACCCAGGCCAGACAAAAGACAGTTTTGGGTGATGATGAATACGGCGGCCGTATTTCACACAGTGTCAGTCAGATGGAGAAAGATGAACTGAGTGGGATGTCGCCGGAGGTTATTGGTACATATATTGCGCGGCTTGCACAGAAAAAGAACTGCGCACCAATTTGTGTGGCGGGTGTGAAGTATAAGATTCTGAGATTCTTATGTAAAATTCTGCCGTGTACATTACGGGGAAAGATTGTTGGTTCTATTTACGCAAAATAACTGAGATTATTTTATAGAATCCCGATATAGCCCGGGTGTCTGGATATATAACAGCTTTTTTCAGCTTTACGTTAAAATAGTTTCATGCTATCATTATTTTATTAAAAATTTTGGTAACGTGAAGCTGTTTTTGATTGTGGGGTGTAAGGAATGGGTAGATTTGTAAATCCTGATAACAGTGCATTTCAGGTGGCACTGAATTCTCTGATATATGTGGATAAAACCGGATTGTTGGAATATACAAACAGCGTACTTAATACAACAGAAGCTTATATCTGTAACTGCAGACCACGCAGGTTTGGAAAATCATATGCTGCAAATATGCTTGCTGCTTATTACAGTAAAGGCTGTGATTCTGAAGAGATGTTTTTGGGGCTGGATATAAGCAGGGAATCGGATTTCAGGACTCACCTTAATAAGCATGATGTGATTCATCTTGATATTCAGTGGTTTCTGGCAAATTGTGATAATGTGGATAATGTTGTAGCGTTTATTACGAAATCCGTACAGGCTGAATTGAGAGAGATTTACCCTGGTGTTCTGCCTGAAGAAGAGATAATTTTGTCGGAAAGTCTTTCGCGTATTAAAAATATTGTTGGACAGAAATTTATTATAATTATTGATGAGTGGGATGTTCTGATCAGAGATGAAGCGGCAAATAAAAAAGTACAGGAAAAGTACATTAATTTTTTACTGGCAATGTTTAAGGGAACGGAACCGACAAAATATATTCAGCTGGCGTATCTTACAGGTATTTTGCCGATAAAGAAAGAAAAAACGCAGTCTGCATTAAATAATTTTGATGAATTTACAATGCTTGATGCAGGAGTGATGGCGCCATATATTGGATTTACAGAAGTTGAAGTGAAGGATCTTTGCGAAAGATATCACAGAGATTTTGAAAAAGTAAAATATTGGTATGATGGTTATTTGTTGGAGGACTATCAGGTATATAATCCTAAAGCAGTAGTAAGTGTTTGTGTGCGGGGCAGGTTTAGAAGTTACTGGTCTGAGACTGCTTCTTATGAAGCAATTGTTCCTTTTATCAATATGAATTATGATGGTTTGAAAAATGCTATAATTGAAATACTTTCCGGTGCTTCGATTAAAGTAAATACATCTGCTTTCAAAAATGATACGGTGAATATACAAAGCAAAGATGATGTGCTTACGTATTTGATCCATCTTGGCTATCTGGGATATAACCAGAACAGAAAAACTGCATTTGTTCCAAATGAAGAAATCCGGCAGGAATTGACAATGGCGGTTGAAAGCAGAAAATGGAATGAGATGATTACTTTTCAGCAGGAATCAGAACATTTACTGGAGGCTACGCTGGACATGGATAAAGAAGCGGTTGAAGAGGGAATTGAGAAAATCCATACAGAGTATGTTTCAAATATTCAGTATAATAATGAGAATTCCCTGAGCAGTGTACTTGCAATTGCATATCTGAGTTCAATGGAATATTATTTTAAACCAGTTCGTGAACTGCCGACAGGACGTGGGTTTGCAGACTTTGTATTTATTCCAAAACCAGAATACGTTTCCAGTTATCCGGCGCTTGTCGTAGAACTTAAATGGAATAAGAATGTCAAGACAGCATTGCAGCAGATTAAGGAAAAGCAATATCCGGATTCAGTTCTGGATTATACCGGAGATATTTTGCTGGTTGGGATAAACTATGACAAGAAGACAAAAGAACATCAGTGTCTGATTGAAAAGTATGAGAAATTATAAAAGTATTGATAAAAAGGAAACCATTTTCTATTGAGAGGTGACAGATAATATGGAACTAAAGGAGAAAACTCCACATACGATATTAAATGAAATAATTGAAGCGGCAAAAAAATACGGACAGGTTATGCTTCAGGCGGACAGGGAAAATTTTGGCATTAAGGATAAGGCAGGAAAAGCAAATTTTGTTACGAAGTATGATTGCAAAATTCAGAAAATGCTGGAGAAAAAGTTGTCTGAGATTCTTCCGGAAGCGGAGTTTTTGGGGGAAGAAGAGGATTGCCAGATTAACAGAAATGCAGAATATATTTTTGTGGTGGATCCGATTGATGGAACTACCAATTTTATTAAAGATTATCATATGAGCTGTGTATCTATTGGATTGATTCGAAATGGAAAGAGATATATGGGAGTCGTGCATAATCCGTATCTTAATGAAACTTTCTATGCGATTTCCGGTGAGGGTGCATATATGAATGGAAATGCGATTCATGTATCGAAGGATGATCTGGCAAACAGCATTGTTTTGTTTGGTTCATCACCGTATAATACGGAGCTTGCAAAGGCATCCTTTGAATTAGCTTACGAATATTTTCAAAAATGCCTTGATATCCGACGAAGCGGATCTGCAGCACTTGATTTATGTGCCATAGCATCAGGAAGAGCGGAAATTTATTTCGAGCTTATTTTATCTCCATGGGATTTTGCGGCAGGTGCACTTATTGTTGAAGAAGCAGGCGGAATTGTGACGACTGTTGAAGGAGAAGAACTTCCATGCCTGGAAAAGAGTTCGATTCTTGCAAGAAATAAGTAGTAGTTCTGAAATCTGGAGGTGCACGGTGAAAAAGTTAACAACAGGGAAAATATGGCAGTTTGCAGCCGGACAGTTTGGATGGGCGATGTTGTCCGGGATTATTTCTAACTGATTTCCTTTACATTTATTGCCGGAACTGCAGTGGCGTATCTGGCACCTACGATATGGGGGCTATTCATTCCGGCATCGGTGCAGGGACTGATCCTGACAGTCGTGGCGGCCCTTCCTATGGCGATTTTCGGAATTCTTCCGCAGGCTGTTGTGGCAGATATTTCGCAGAGCGACTCGATTACATCAGGAAGCAATCGTGAAGGAATGTTTTATGCGGCGAGAACATTTGCGTTTAAACTTGGGCAGAGTATTTCTATGTTGATATTTACAGCAGTCTCGACGATAGGGGCAGCAGAGGGAACTGGTTATAGAGTTGCTGCTTTTGGGGCAGCAGTATTCTGTTGTATAGGCGGAATTATACTGGTATTTTATAATGAGAAAAAGATTAATGGGATTATTAACAGGCACCAGTGAAGATTATAATACAGGTATGTATCGAATGGTGAAAAGCAGATAGCAATAGAATTATGAAAAAGTAACAGGAGTATATACAATGGAAATAATACATGAGAATGAATATGTGTATAAAATGAATGATGAAATAGAGCCATATCTTGCAACGCACCGTCAGGAGGGATACATTCCTGGTGCAGAGGATCATCTGCACCGAAAAGATATGGGGATAGTGGGGAAAATTCATGTACAGCGTTACCTGGCAGAGAAGCCGAAAGGCGTTATTATAATCAGTCATGGCTTTACAGAAGCAGCGCCGAAATATGATGAGATGATTTATTATATTCTGAAGGCTGGATATCATGTGTATATGCCGGAACATATGGGACATGGACAAAGTTATCGTCTGACAGCAGATTCATCTCTTGTACATATAGATACCTGGAAGCGATATGTGAGAGATTTTTTGAAAATATGCCATGTAATTAAAAAAACATATCCTGAACTGCCGTTAGTTCTTTTTGCGCATTCTATGGGTGGGGCGATTGGCACAATTGCAGCTGCATGGGAGCCACAACTGTTTCAGAAGATTATATTGAATTCTCCTATGCTCCGCCCGCTTACCGGAAATGTTCCCTGGCCATTGGTGATTGCTATTGCACAGACGAAGTGCCTTTTGGGAAGGGAGGAAGACTATGTGGCTGGTCAGAAGCCTTATGATGGTGGTGAGACTTTCGAAACCAGTGGATGTACTTCCAGACCGAGATTCGAAAAATATAATGAGCTGTGTAAAGAGAATAAAAAATTCCAGGTTAGTGCAGCTTCTTATGGGTGGCTTCTGGCGTCTGTAAAAATGAGTTGGTACATAAAATATTGTGGATGGAAGAAACTGACAGCACCTGTTTTGCTATTTCAGGCAGAAAGAGATGATTTTGTATCTGTAAACGCATTGAGAAAATTTGCAGAGAAAATTAATCATAGAGGAATTACTTCCTGCGAATATGTTTACCTGCCGGGAACCAGACATGAGACTTACCGCAGCGATGACAGGACGATGGAAATGTATTTAGATAAGATTATGAAGTTTATGGATTTAGGCATGGTATCTGATAGTTGTACGTGATTCGTATCTTAATGAAACTTTCTATGCGATTCATGTATCGGAGGATAATCAAATAATGGAAATGGTTTTCTGTTATCAGCATCTCTACTAAGAGAACTGATAACAGGAAACCATTTTTATTATTTGGCTGAGTTTTTATTTAACAGCCGGAAACAGATTACAAAAAAGATAATTCCATATACAGTTGTGATAGGTGTCGCCATTCCAACATAAGTCAGAGATGTTTCCGGTAATCTCGACATAATGATAGATACCGGAATTCGGATGCAGAATGCGGAAGTGATTCCCTGGATCATAACAGGAATACTTTTTCCACAGCCATTAAAATATCCGATACTGCTGAAAAGTACACAAGTCAGTATACAGTCGGCAGAGAAACCTTTCAGGTAAGCGGCACTCTGCGCGATTACCTCGGAATCATTGGTAAAGAAAGAGGATAATACTCCGCCTCCGAAGAATCCTACCATAAAGATGATGATTCCAACGGAACATCCGGTAATGATTGCAGTGTAAAAACCCTTCCATGCCCGGCTTTTCTTTCCGGCACCGATATTCTGCGCAACAAATGCTGATACACTTTGCATGATAGAGGACGGAACCAGCATAATAAAGGAAACGATTTTCTGTGCAATTCCATATCCGGCAGATGGCATCAGACCCATCTGATTGATAACAGAATTTACGACAAGAAATGAAATCTGAACCGTTGTCTCCTGAAGTGCGATCGGTATACCTACGTTTAATATTTTTCCAAGCTCTTCTTTATAAATCCGACATTGTTCTCTGGAAAATTCTATAGGCATATCCTGCTTTCGTAATACAACGACAGAACAGACGACAGAGACAAACTGTGCAAATACAGTGGCAATGGCGGCACCCGCAACATCCATGTGAAATACTCCAACCAGAAGCAAATCTCCCAGAATATTTATGACACAGGCAATTCCTACGAATAGAAGTGGAAGGTTTGCATTTCCCACACCTCGCAGCACACCGCTGATTACATTGTATGCAATGATAATAACGATACCGGCAGAACAGATTCTGATATAAAGAATTGTTTTGTCAAAGGATTCAGCCGGTGCCTGTAAAAGATGCGCAATTCCTCCGGCGGCAAATTCCAGTACAAATGTCATGATGACAGCAATGATCAGAAAAAGAATGATCGTAGTTCCGACCGCATTTCCTGCTTCTTTTGGTTTTTGTTCTCCGATGTGATGCCCGATTATTACGGTGGAGCCCATTGCAAGGCTTGTAATAATAAAAGTAGCCATCTGCATAAAGGAACTTCCTGTTCCTACTGCGGAAATACTCGAGGCATTTCCGAATTTTCCAACAATCAGCAAATCAACTGCGCCATACGCAGCCTGCAGGATCAATGCTCCAAGTACGGGGATAGCAAACCGAAGCAAAGACTGGAACACAGGTCCTTCTGTAAAACTTATTTCTTTTTTTGACATTTTTTCCTCCTGAGAATGTGGCTTGAATGATTCAGATAGGCAGATATCATATCTGAAGCATTTAGATATTATCAGTATAACATAGTTATTGAGCACATTCTACTGTCACGTTGATAACCTTGTAAGTCTTGGAGTTACTGTGTTACTGTTTACTCAGTGCCTTGTAACAATCGTTACTGTTCACTCCGTTCACAGGAACGTAGCCAAAATTCATTCCAGATTGCCAGCGGCAATGGAATTTTGGCTTGTATGTCTCGGGATAGTGATGTGTGAACAGTAACTAACAATCTTTTTCCATATCAAATAAGCTCCATATTCTGATTGCGAATATCAGTTGAAGTATGTTACTATGAGAAAAAACATAGCTATATCATATGATTTTTGATGAAGTAAATCAGATGGCTGGTGACATAGAAACATGATAAGAAAGGCAAAAAACATGGCATCAGAAAGAACAGAAGAACTATACAGGGTTTTGCTCAGCAAGGGCTATCCGAAGGAGCTTTGTGCTGAGATTGCATATAAAAATATGAATACAGATTATACCGCAACCAGAATGCTGGGTTATTTATATCGGTATACAAATCCTAAAATCGAAGATCTGGTAGATGAGATGCTGGCGATTTTAAGTGATCGGGCACAGATAATAGAGAAAAAGGAATCTGAACATGCGCAGGCAGTGATCAGTGAAATGTACCGGAAGGGATTATAAGTGACGAAGAACTTGGAGATACGATAACAATGGAGCAATATTATTACAATCATATGAATAAGGCGCAGCAGGCTGCATATCACAGCATTCTTAGCGGTGTGAAAAACCTGGCGGATGAATTTCAGATTCCGGCATTAGAGGGAGAAGAACTTTATAATGTATTTTTTCAGATGCGTCTGGATCATCCGGAGATATTTTGGGTGAGCAGTTATAAATACCGGTATTATAAAGACTCTCCGAATCTGATTTTTATTCCGGAGTATCTTTTTGATAAAAAGAAGATTTGCGAACATCAAAAGGCTATGACTGCCAGAGTTGAGAAGCTGATTCGCCCGGCTCAGAAGCTGTCTGAGTGGGAGAAAGAGAAGTATGTGCATGATTTTATCTGTGAAAATATCCGCTATGATAAACTGAAAAAATCATATTCCCATGAAATTATCGGACCGTTGGGGCAAGGAGTTGGTGTTTGTGAGGGAATCGCAAAAGCAGTAAAGGTTTTGTTAGATGCACTGGGAGTCTGGTGTGTGATTGCAATCTGTGGAAATAATCCTGAGAAGGGAATTAAGTATCGCCACACATGGAATATTGTAAAAATAGGAGGTACATATTATCATCTGGATGCGACCTTTGATAATACCCTGGGAAAAGATCGTGAAACTTCTGAAATCCGCTATGATTATTTCAATCTGGATGATTCACAGATTTTCAGGGATCATGAGCCTCTTATTGCGCCGGCGCCTCACTGCGGTGATCATGAGCACTTTTACTATAAGGAGAAGAAGCTTTCTTTTACTAAGAAAGAGGATGTGTATAAACGTTCTTTGCAGGCGGCGAAGAAAGGCAGGGTACTTATTTTTCACTGGAGAGGCGGTTATCTGACAAAGGAAGTATTGAAGGAATTGCTGGAGCTTATCCGGAAAGCAGGAGATGAGAAAGACAAAACAGCAATGGTCAGCATAAACTGGCCGCAGGCAGTTATTCGTGTTCAGTATACGGATATGCAGGTACAGGAGAGTGTGACAATAGAGGAAGCGAATGAAGGGGAAAAATAGATGTAATAAACAGCCTGACTTTTTCCGTGTGAGGATAGAGCTTTTTAAAAGAATGTGATCAGAGTGAGAAAACAGCCGAGATGCGGGACAGGGAATTAAAAGAAATCAGGAAGCAGGAACAGTATAGGAAAGCTATATCATGTATGGAAGAGGAACAGTATGATAAGGCAATAATTTTGTTTGAGGGATTTCCAAGAGATTATGAAGATGCCAGAAATAATTTCAGGGAATAAGGGTGAAATAAATGAATCAAAATTGCATGATTACACGAGAAGCAGCGTTGGAATTCGGTTTATCATTTCAGAATACATATACGGAAAGACCTTTCCGTGATCAGAACTGGCAAGTGGTAAGAGCGAGGGAAAACAAAAAAATTTTTTTATGGATCTATGAACGAAACGGTTATGTTAATCTGAATGTAAAGGCAGATCCGGAGTGGCGTGATTTTTGGCGAAGTGCCTATGAATCTGTACAGGCTGGTTATCATCAGAATAAGGAACATTGGAATACCATTATTCTAAATGGGACGGTACCGGATAAAGATATTAAAAGAATGATATCCGAAAGCTATGATCTCGTAACATACAGCCCGACAAAGAAGATTTATGAGGCAGTGAAGCAAATTCCGAAAGGATGCGTTGCAACTTATGGTCAGGTTGCCGAAATGGCAGGGAATCCGAGAATGTCGAGAGCGGTAGGAAATGCCCTCCATAAGAATCCGGATCCGGAGCATATTCCCTGTTATCGGGTAGTGAATTTCAGAGGAGAACTGTCAGGGGCTTTTGCCTTCGGCGGTAAAGATGTACAGAAAAAGCTACTGGAAGCAGATGGAATTGAGGTTGTCAATGGAACGGTAGATTTAAAAAAATATGGATTGGCGCAAAGAGATGATAAACTGTGAGAAAACAGATACGGATGATTACCTATTTACCTTATTATCATTTGGATGCTGCTTTTGATAACGGCCTGAGAAAGGATTACGGAAATTCTGAAATCCGATATGATCATTTTTATTATAAAGAGAAGAAGCTGTCTTTTACCAGACAGGAATTTTGTAATGCTCATCAGTTTATTGATCTTCGGCTGACATTGGAAAAAGATGGAAGCGGGTGCCTGTCACTGCGTGACAATGGGGTGAAATTTAATCCCCTGGAATACAGAAACAGGGATACACAATATGGACTTGCTATTATCAGGGGGATTTCAGAGAAAATAGATTACCATTATGTGGCATCCATGAATTGTCTGAATGTGATGATCAGGTGAAGAATCATATATGAGGAATATGAAATGAATTACAGGAATGTAAAAATATCACAAGATGCGAGGATTGCGAAACAGTCAGTAATTGTGGGAGATGTAACAATTGGTCGTGACAGTTGTGTTTTATATTATGCTGTGATCCGGGGCGATGATGCACCGGTTGTGATCGGTGAGGAGTCAAATATTCAGGAGAATTGTACGATTCATGTAAACCATAACAGACCGGTATATATTGGAAATAATGTGACTATAGGGCATAATGCTGTGATCCATGGCTGTACCATCGGTGACAGAACTTTGATCGGAATGGGAGCGGTAATCCTTGACGGAGTAAAGATCGGAAAGGACTGTATTATAGGTGCAGGAAGCCTGGTTACCAAGAATACTGTGATACCGGATGGCTCACTGGTAATGGGCAGTCCGGCCAGGATCAAACGAAATCTCACCTGGGAAGAAAAGCTTGGTATTATGGAGAACAGTAAGGAATATGTAACGGTATCTCTGGAAATGAAAGAACAGGGCGTGTTATAGAAAAAAGAAAGTCCGGCAGAAAAAAACAAGTAATATGTTGATGGAGAATAATTCAAATGATAGTTAACAAGTGTTCGGAAAATTTACTTACAAAATCAAAAAAATTATATGAGAATTACAGGGATAACTGTATAGTGGTCCAGAGAATGCTGGAGAAGTATAAAAAGATATATCCCAATATTTCTGATTATTCTATTATGCATTTTATAGATATTGCAGAATTTTGCGATTTAATAATGGACAGACAGAAGCTGGAAGATTTGAATGGAGATGAATGCTACTGCCTTTTGATGGCGGCTTTGTTTGCTCATACCGGATTTGGTTTAAATCAGGAAAGCATGAATAAATATATAAGCAAACTGGGGATCCAAAAGCAGACGCAGCCGCTTTCATTCCTGCAGATTATGAGTAAATATCATGTTTTATTCAGTGCGTGTCTGATAGAAGAATATGGAGATATATTTGAATTTCCGTCAGAGAAACATAAACATGCCATAACCAGTATGCTGTATTTTATTGGCGGAAACAGCGATGATATAAATCAGCTGGAAGAAATTTTGGTATTAGACAATAAAAATACTGTCAGATTGAAGGATCTGGCAGCAGTTCTTGTGGTTGGAAATCAGCTTGCAGAATTGAAAAATATAAATCCTGATCTGGATTATGAGGATTTTGATAAATATAATTCTGAAGAGATTGTTGGATTTGTTGAAAGAAATGTCGTAAGAAGCATTTCCGTTAAAGGTGGTAAACTTGTGATAGAAGCAGGTGGATCAGATTCAGCATATGCACTGATTGAAAGAAAAGTCAATATAATTATCAATAATTTTAATAAGATTCTCAGAAGTCTCACTCATGAGTCGGGTGACAATACCAGTCTTTTTTGCATTGATTCGATAGAGCTCAAGTGTGTTCTGTCTGCTGAAAATTCAGAGAAAATCTATCTTAATAAAGAAATTGAAGAATCATGGACAGAAGAGGATATTGAACTTTTTCATAAACTTTCTTTTGAAGAAAGAGTATTTTATGCGGATTATCTGTCTACAGAGTTTGAGATCACCAAATTTCTTATGGACTTTGCAAAAATAAATAAAGCAGTACTTGCGGGATTAGAGTATAGAGTAAAATCACCGAAGTCCTTATATAATAAGCTTTATCAGAGAATAGAGAAGTCTTTTTTTGATTCAATAGCGGATGTTATTCGTTATACAGTGATATTGGAACCGAAAAATTATGTCGAACAGATACGCTCTGTGACAGATGCTCTGTATGAGAAAAACTGGAAGATATATTCATTGAAAAATTATTGGGTCAATGACAGTTTTCCGTATAATGGCGTAAATGCAAAGTTTAAAAACTCACGCAACTATCGTATTGAAATCCAGTTCCATACTCAGGAAAGCTTTGATGTGAAGATGAGTGAAGAAGATCACAAATTGTATGAACAAAGAAGAGTTTTGGAGCCTGGCTGCGATGAGTATAACAGAATATTACAGTTACAGCTGAAATTGTATTCAGATATGGAATATCCTGAAAACATTGCGGATTTAGAAAAAATTTAACCGAATCAAGTAAGTCCTCTGCTTCAATTGCAAATATCCGCCTGACCCCAATGTGGTCAACTTAAGCCCAGAACATTGATATTTCAATATTTCTGGGCTTATA